>OBWT01000087.1_pt1 | contig 50489 bp, 63 predicted proteins | sample 1476541 | NCBI WGS metagenome assembly OBWT01 (sample SAMEA2580134, study PRJEB22360) | human gut metagenome | biome: human gut; feature: human-associated habitat; material: faeces | place: Denmark | collected 2008/2010 | reverse complement strand
GTCCTTCCATTTCCACAAATCCATGCATCCAAATCGATGCCGTGGGAAATACACAACTTTTCCAATGTTTTTATTTTTGCCGCGGAAGCTAGGTTATCCGCTGTTTCCGGGATTTGCGCTTCCATCTTGTTGTATTCTTCCTTAAGCCACAGGTCAAATCCTAACCCTGTATGTATTGCAACACACTTTACAAATGCCCTGCACATACTGTTCCACACTCTCTGTTGCGACATTGAATTGTCTTTTACTGGATTCGCTCCATTCATAACTGGTGTCTGCATCTCATACTCATTACCATCGATAATTACTCGGATACGTGTCTCATAACAGCGATTTGTATTCCCTTTGGAATCTGTAAAAACAGTATCAGACATTCTAAGGCTACCACCCGTCTTTTCGTTTGGAATTGGCTCCCAGTATACTCTTGTAGCTCCATTTTTCCGTAACAAATCGATGCACATAGCCCAATTCAGATATAGCAGCCCATCTCGTTTCTCGCAATATGGCTTCACATCTATTTTCCTAAGCTCATCATAACTTTTAAGCATCCTGTTCCTCCTCGTATATATAGTTTCCCGAGTAAACCCACTCAACAAACTCTTTTTTTAATTCCTCATCCCATTGCATCTGCTCTAATGCATATTGATAAGCGTCACAATCATTTATGCATTTCCCTTTATCACGTCCTGCAATTCCTATGTACATGCAATCAACTCCTTTAATGTAAATTGCCCGTCTTTTTCCTGCTTAAGCAATTGTTCGTATTGTTCTTCTGTTTCTTTACGTTTTGCTATGCAATCACACTTTTCGCCAGGATCCAAATTTGCTCCACAGCTTCGACACACATACTCATACATTTATATCTACCTGACTCTCTTTGAACCCGAACTTGACAAATCCATGCTCGTACGTTGCTTTCTCCTTGTCGTACTTTGATACATCTATGCCACGTCTGATCATTTCTTCCCACGCAAGGTCAAAGAGTTTTTCTTGATTCAAATAGAGCCAAATCCCTTTCTTCTTATCCTCAGAATCATGGTCAGTTCCGTGCGAATTGAAAATCTGACTCGTATCATTTCTCATTTTTTGATATGTAATCAACGGCATTGTTACCGTTCCTTCTAATTGTTCCATTGACTTTTCCTCTCTTCTATTTATGAGTTATCCGAAAATCTAAATTCCATCAGATCAGCAAGCATCAAGTATTCCTTTGCCTTTTTCGTTTCCCCATGCGTCTCTACTACCTTTTTACGGAATTCTGATAAATTTCCATAAAAACATCCACATCTCACACCAATTTCTCCTGCTTTTGTTTTAAAAAATGTAGTTGTACGATATTCGGAGCCAAAACCATGCACCGTGGCGTAGTCAGCATTACCGCACACCCGAGCATCACCACACACACAAGCATTACCGTACACACTAGCATTACCGTACACCCGAGCATCATCGCACACCCGAGCATTACCATACACCCAAGCATTACCGTACACCCGAGCATTACCGCACACCCGAGCATCACCACACACCCGAGCATTACCGTACACACTAGCATTACCGTACACACTAGCATTACCGTACACCCGAGCATCGCCATACACCTCAGCATTACCATACACCCAAGCATTGCCTTCATGATTTAGATTTTCTTCTTTTTCCACGAAACCGCCAAGCTCACCCGCTTTAACGTTTCCAAACTCGATTAATGCTTTAATACGAAATAATTTTGTCCCGAAAATATTAGTGATAAACTCACTTGTTAACTCAAATTTTTTCATTTGACTTTCCCTCCAAAATCCTCTACAATTTAATTGGTTTATTATCCGAGTACCCGAGCTTGCCGGCTCATGTGGGTGCTCTTTTTTAGAATCCCATTGTAGTTAAAAACGTAAGACATCTTCCAACCACCATTCCAAATCCAAAGATCGTAGCCACAACTGCTATGATTGCATATATCTTGCAGCATAACTCGGCTTTCAGCTTGTCCTTCTTTTCCTGTCGTATCTTTTTCAGCATTGCTTGATTTCTCTTCTCTAACATCTCATTACTCTCAAGCAGCTCATGATAATATGTAATCGCATCCTGAATCTCCTTCATCTGCTCCTCTGTTTTAATTTCTTCCATCTTTCCTTCTCCTTTTCTTTGCTCTATTTTTGTTTCGTTTGTATCTTAGATACTCTTTGTATGTCACTGCTTGTCCTCACCTCCTTCAAGTCTCCGGATTGCCTCTTCCCTGCTGATTCCAATATACTTTGCAACATCCGTTATTGTTGATTCACAAAATCTTTTGTTTCCACGCTTTACCACCCTTCCAAAGTGCCAAACATTATTCCGGATATTATATCTTGCTTGATTCACCGTACAACCGATTATCTTTGCGATCGCTGGTGTTCTGATAATTTCACTCACGCTTATCACCTCCTACTCTAAGAAATACTCAATGCTTACTCCGAAGTAATCAGCTACCTTTTTCAACTTATTAACGCTTGGAGATGATTCTCCCCACTTCTTAATTGTTCCATTTCCAAAACCAAGCGTTTTCTCAAGGCAACTGACTGAGATATTATTCTTTTCTGCCAGTTTTAAAATCTTTTCAAGTATCATAATTCCCTCCTTTTCTACTTTTATAGACAACTGCATATATATCTGTTACAATGGCCTTGTTACACTTAGACAATTTTCTAAAGACCATTGGTCGGAAAGGAGTTTGCCAAGGAGTAACATTATAAATGGACACCTCCATGAAAGGAGGTGGGGCTTAAGGGAATTTTTCAAAAATATTCTCGAATGTGTTGTACTTATTTTACAGATTTTGAAAATCTTAGATGAGTACGATATATAAGAGCTCTTTCAGCGCCTAGACTTAATCGTTTGGGTGCTGATATCCAAGTATCATTCTTCTAAATTTTAAAATTCCGTAAGCATCATGTTACTTACTCAGGTGGCCACCCTTGTTGCCGTAAGGGCGACCACTTTATATATGCAGTTGTCTATAAGACTAGAATCTTCTTTTCTGTGTTCTTCTGTTCGAAATATGTAATCTACTTTTTCTACTTATTGCCTTTCCTTTTGCTTTCTCCTATACTTTAATTACAGGCATCTGCCAATGCCGAGTAAAATAGAAAGGAGCTATTAGTATGAAACTTAATAATCTCAAAAGTGAATTCCTAAAATACATGACGAAATCTTATGCTGAAGACCATGTACGTGTTTTTATCTTTGAATCTTTCAAATTTCTCCATCCAGAAATTGACGATAATTTTATTTCTGATGCTTTATATGCACTAGAGAAAGATGGATTTGTTCACGTATTTGATGCTGATGGTGTTGCTTACGAAACCACTTTACTTCCAAACGCTATTTGTTCTGTGGAAGAAGATACGCTTTTAAGAAAAGGTTATTCTCTTATTAAGGAAATACGTTCATTTCTTTAATCAACGAGTATCCAATCTTCCCGAAGCAATTCTTTTGCTGATGGTTGCCATCCGTATTTTGATGGATTACTTCCATCGGCATTCATTAAAATGCAATTTCCTCTCCCATTTGTTGGTTTAATTTTCGCTCCGCCTTCAAATTCCGGCAATGTCATGCATTTTCCTCCTTCGATTGCCCGCTTTACTGCTTCTTGTATATACACTCCCGTTTCACCTCCTACCCTGCTTTCTTATCACTTTCCTCTTTCTTAGCTTTTTCCTTTTCAGAGACCATTCTCTCCGCAGAGCCCAAAAGATATCCTTTATCAAATTCGGACATCTTCGGAAGTGCTTCTGAAATGGATTCGATGATTTTCTGCTCTCTTTCACTCATTGCAATTCTCACCTCTTTCCTCTTTTACTGTCCTCTGCCTTTCTCATAGCGACTTGGAACGCTCAACGGTGGCATTACAGAGCCGGAACGTGTCCGGCTTATATCGTGATTACCATTGTATCTTCGTCATGTGTCCAGCTTCTAACACCTCTGTTTTTAAATTGTTCAATAAGAATTACCCATTGCCCTGTACAAATATATGGTGTATGTCTGTTTACGATAATGACTTTCCCATGTTCCCAATCAAAACCGTTATAATCTTCCATAAACATTTTTAAAGTGTAAGTAAATTCTTTCTTCATATTTTCCCTCTTTCTCCCCTTAGCCGATAGGTCAGCTTTTTATTAAATGTGTAATAATCCAACTTCTTTTAAATTGTTATTCTTGATATAACCAAGAACTTTTTCTTCCGTTCCTGCTATCAATGTAGCGGAACACCCTTTTGTCACTTTATCCAAATAGTAGAAATCTTCATTGTTTCTCAAGAAGAAATTTGAATTTCCTTTTTTGTAATGTGTTACGTATTCACCTTTTCTCATTGTTCTGATTACCATATCTAAAACTGTCATTTTCATTTCCTCGCTTTGTTTGTTGTTGTACGACTATTGTACGTCGTTTTTTCAACTTTGTCAATACCTATTTGTTGATTTTTTCAACATTTTATAATTGACATTTATTCGCATGTGGTTTATAATCCGAATTAGATAGGAGGTGCACAAATGAAAGAACGTATAAAGGAACTGCGTAAATCATTAGGAATAACTCAACAAGAATTTGCCGATAAGCTTGGTTTAAAAAGAAATACGATTGCTACATATGAAATAGGAAAAGCAGTTCCAAGCGATAGAGTCGTTTCTGATTTATGTAATAAGTACAATGTAAACGAAGAATGGCTTCGCACAGGCGAAGGAGAAATGTTTGTTTCGTTAAATAGAACACAGCAGATTGCACAGCTTACTGCTGACTTATTTAAGGGAGAAAAAGACTCTTTTAAAGAAAGGTTGCTTTTAGCACTCGCAAAGCTAGATGAAAGCGAATGGAAAGTGTTGGAGAAAATTGCAGAAGACTTGACAAAAGAAAAGGACTAGGTTTTCCCTAATCCTTAAGTCTTTTGATAACCTCAATTATAAATAGAAGTGTTTCTTCATCTTCTATTTGATTGATTAATCCAAGTAATTGTGATTTGATGTCTGTTGTGTTCATGGTATGTATTCCCTCCTGCGTTTTGTGTACTTGAACGCACGTTCGAAATTCCTTAATTTGATATTACTACATTTTTTTATGTATTTCAATAGGTTTTTCGAACATTCGTTCTTGTTTTAGAAATAATCTTAGGATTTAACCCTTTCACTATATATACACATGGCTAACGGAAATCTAACGCGGTTTTGGGGATTTGGTCGAGATCTCGACCACTTATTTATAAGGAGAATCAAACAGGTCTATTATTTGAACATTAAGACCTATTGCTAACTTCTCCATAGTGTCCATTCTAGGACTAGAACGACCATTTTTAATATCTATTATAGTTGTTTTTGGTATTTTGGTCTTTATGGATACTTGTTGTACAGTTAAATTTTTTTCAAGCATTATTTTGTCCAATAGTATTCTCATAGCTATTTTATTTTAGCTTTTAAGCAAGTGAAATACTACAGGTAAATAATGGAAGTGATATAACCGCTACGGCGTTTATATAATAAAAAAGAATGAGAAAGAGAGAGGTATATGAGTATCATATTTAAGAAGTTAATTTACTACATAAGCAAGATTATTCTTATTGCTTTTATTATATTAGGCATTGTCGGTATTTTTGTTGGAATGTCTACCGCCGACTTATTCATGGTTGTATTCTATTTCTTTTGGACTGCACTAGCCGCTTTTCTTTTTTTACGTATAGTACCACTTGTTTTTCAAAAATTATTTCTAAGTAATAAAAAAGATAAAGTTAAAAACATACCAGTTTTATACCAAAAATACAAAAAATTTGTTTCACAAGAAGAACCTGCTCAATCATCCAACAATGCCGATACGGATAATTTAATTTCAGAAGAACTTCAAATTAAAAAGACTGATTCCTCCGTTCTTGATAAAAGTGCTAAGCCTTCTCAAAAACACAAGTCAATAAAGCCACACGGCATTCCTTCTGGTAGATTTGTAAAACAAATGACCATTTCGCCTGTTGGCATAACTTTCGAGTGCAGAAAAGACAGAAATATCGAAAGACAAGATGTTTTATTTGATTTAAAAGAAGGAGACATTGTAGAAGTCGAAAAGTACAAATATAAAAGAAAAGATGCGTATATGTTAATAGACCAAGATACCGGATTAGACTTCGGAGTAATAAACGCTAGTTTGGCTGAAGAATTTTCTGAGCGCTATCAAAACAACAGAATTGAAGGATATGTGTCAAAAAGAGATAATTTTTATTCTGACAACGATGATTACGAAGGCAATTTTGGTCTTATCGAAACTTGCAGAGTGAAATTATATATATTAGAATAAAAACCGCCCCTGCGCCAACAGGAACGGCTTAACATACATCCGAAGATGTACTCCTTATTTAGCACATATATTGTACCATCTTCGGAAACAGTCTGCAAGTGGTTCTTTCCAAAATGGAAATAGCCATAGGCTGTTATTTTTATACTCAAAATCAAGAAAGGAAGATGAATATGCCAAGAAGAAAGAAATATCCAAAACTCCCAAACGGCTACGGACAGATTCGCTATTTAGGCTCTAATCGGCGCAATCCCTACGGCGTTTACCCTCCGGCGACAGAAGAATACCCTAATGGACAGATGAAGCCGCGGAAAGCACTCTGCTACGTTCCGGACTGGACTACAGGCTTTGCAGTCCTGACTGCATATAAGGCAGGAAACTATGTCCAAGGAATGGAAAAAGAGCTTGCAGAAATTAATGACAACCAAAACACAGATAAATTTATCCAGACGTTGCTTGCAAATTACAATCTGATCAGAGGAAACGATAATAATGCAGAGGATTCTTTAACTTATAAGGATGTGTTTTTTAGATTTTACAATAGAAAATTTGGACATGGATTTGAAGAGAAAGGTGTGAAACGCAGTAGTATGGAATACGCTTTACGAGCCGGATTTAAAAATTCAGAAGCACTGCACGATAAAATATTTACGGATATCACATCAGATGATCTGCAAGAAGTGTTGGATAATTGTCCATTAAAACACGCAAGTGTTGAGCATATACTGAAACTGTATCGTCACATGTATAAGTATGCTATGGCAAATGATTTATGCGAAAAGGACTATTCAATATTTATTGAAATTACACAAGAAGATGATGATGAACACGGAACACCTTTCAATGATTCTGATTTAAAAAAATTGTGGGATACAAAGGAAAATGACGTTTCAGAGATGTTACTGATTATGTGCTATTCGGGATTCAGGATAACAGAATACAGGAGTCTTGAAGTAAATCTAGAGGAAAAGTATTTTTATGGTGGAATAAAGACTACTGCTGGTAAAAATCGTACGGTTCCAATCCATACTGCTATTTTCCCACTTGTTGAACGCAGGATTAAAAGACAGAAGAAACTATTGTTAATTTCAAATCACAATTTTCGACTTGAAATGTATGATTGGCTAGAAAATTTGGGTATAGAAAAGCACACACCGCACGACTGTCGACATACATTTTCAACCTTATGCGAAAAATATAACGTAAACGAAAATGACCGCAAACGAATGCTTGGACACTCTTTTCAAGACGTTACAAACAAAGTCTATGGTCACAGAGAACTCGAAGATTTACGAATCCAAATAGAAAAGATAAGAGTGTGATTTGTTGTAAATGTGTTGTAAACCGTGTTGAAATTTGATGCTATTTGATGCTACCTAATTCAATATAATATAACTAAAAAATCCCCGTGGTTGACACGTTTTCCCCGCATTTCCCTCAACCACAAGGATTTATTCAATAACTGAAACTTTTACACTTTTGTAAGGTTCAAAATGACTGGTTTGATTTGCTTTTTTATGGCTTACATCTGCCACATGGTTCATATCCCTTTTGAATCAATTCTTCTCTGGTTCCCTCATAGGTCTCTTTATTTTTTCCCTTCATATCTTTGACGCTTGAACAGGTTGGTTTGTGGAACTTCTTATTGTTCGTGTTCAAAACGTAACTCTCTACCTGATTATCTGAAGCCTGATTTGTTTGTTCTGTATCTGTTTCATGGCTGTCTCCGGTTGCATAATCAATCTCAATCCCAGGCTGTACGTTGTACACATACACATGAAAAGAAAGTCCTTCTCCTTCATCTTCCACAGACTCTGCCTCCATTTCCACGCCGGATGCAACAAGATTATCCCCCTCATAAATCGGTGTTACACGGTAACGGACATGATGTTCTGTCTCTTTTATATAATCTGCCACCATGTTTTCAAATGGAAGCATTCCATCCACATTCATATATCTTGTCCCCGTAATGAGATTCTTTTCATTGGCATTTTCCGCAGTGAGCTGATAGCCAATCAAATGACACCGATTATACAAATACTTTCCATCTACATTATCATACTTGACCGTATGCCATCCGGATGGTTTGATCTGCCCGATTTTTCCTCTTTCCTCATTTGGCATCAACTCTTTTCCAATCATCGCTTCCGCCACGCCACATCTGCCTTTTGCATCCAGTTCACTGTAGGACTTAAACACATCTTCATCAAGTTCTGCCTCCGTAAAATCCGGTTTGTTATCATGAATCGTGACATAGGGTTCTCCCGCATATTCCGGTACTGACTCAACCTCAATATGCTTTGTCACTTCAATCTGCTTACCATCGTTTTGTACGGTTTTATTCAAGTTCTCGCAGCCTGTCACAGAAAACACCAGTACTACTGCCAGACAAGCCGCTATTTTTTTTCTTATGTTACTCATCTTACTTCTCCCTTTTACTCTAATCGAAAATCATCACGGTTCAAATTCAAAAAGATTTTTGTTCCTTTTGACACTTCCGATGATATATAAATTCTATGATTTAATTTATCGACGATGCTTTTGCAAAGATATAGGCCGATTCCCGTCGATTTCTTATCTGTTCTTCCGTTATACCCGGTAAATCCTTTTTCAAACACACGTGGAAGATCTTCCTGCCAAATACCAATTCCGGTATCTTCTATCACCAGTACATTCTCTTTCTTTGGTTCTAAATAAATAGAAATCGTTCCTTCATTCGTGTACTTCAGTGCGTTGGATAAAATCTGTTCGACAACAAGGCCAAGCCACTTTTCATCTGTCAGTATCTTATTCTCAATCGGCTCATATTTCAGTTTTATTTTCTTGAGAATAAATAACTTAGAGTATTTTTTTACTGCAGGTTTGATAATCTCATCCATCGAGTACCACTGCAGCTTTAAGTCTGATGCCATATTCCCCAAACGGATATAAGACAGTGCCATCTCCACATACTGTTCAATTTTAAATAGCTCCATCTCAAGCTCAGTGCGTTTTTCAAATGAAATCTCCTCAGCAGCCTGAAGTAAAATCCGCATTGCGGCAATCGGTGTTTTTATCTGATGCACCCAAAGACTGTAGTAATCAAGCATTTCTTTTCTAGCGATATTGTTATCAGACTCTATTTTCGCTTTCCCCTCGAACAGTGTATTAACCATCTCCTGATAATACCTCTCCACCAGATCCTCAGGTTCTCCATCCTCCGGGACACAGATATTGATATTGAGATACTGTTCCTCCATCCGCTTACATTTTCCATAATATTTCACAAAATCAACAGCAAGAAGAATCACCTCCACACTAAAACAAAGTGCAAATGCATACCACACGGTGTCTGCCGATATATCATACAACATTAAAATGACTGTAAAAATCACAGCGAAACTAAAGCTAATTCCTATCCATCTTTTATTTTTCTTCCAGTATGATCTGAATTCTTTCATGTCTCTATAATATATCCAATCCCTTTCTTTGTCTTTATAAACTCTACAGCAGCAAGTTCAGCAAGTTTCCGCCTAAGCCTTGTGACATTGACTGTCAGTGTATTGTCATCCACAAAAGCATCGCTCTCCCAAAGTGCCGTCATCAACTCTTCTCTTGTCACAATTTTTCCTGCATGCTCCATCAAAACCTGCAAAATCTTAAATTCATTTTTAGTCAATTCCGTCTTTTTTTCTTTATAGCTTACAATCCCATCATTCAGATTCAGCAACAGTCCCTGATGCTCCAGAACATTTAAATTTCCCTGAAATGAGTAGGCTCTTCGCAGCATTGCCTGCACTTTGGCTGTCACAACATTCAGATCGAATGGTTTTTCAATAAAATCATCGCCGCCCATATTCATCGCCATCACAATATTCATATTATCGGATGCCGACGACAAAAATACAATCGGTGTCTTTGCTATTTTTCGTATCTCCGTACACCAGTGAAACCCATTAAACAGTGGCAATATAATATCCATCAGCACCAGCTGCGGATCAAACTCCAAAAAATCATTCATCACATTTTTAAAATCTTTGACATAGCGCACTTCATAGTCCCATTTTTCCAAATGACTGCTCAGTGTCTTCGCAATCATCATATCATCTTCTACAATCAATATCTTATACATGGTACTCCTCCTTCTTCGCTCTCTATTGTAACACATAAAAACAGATTATTCATAGCTCCAGAAAATGCTGATTTTATGCAGTATTTCTTCATCTTTATAAGAATATTTGACACGGGATAACTGATATAATTTTCCCAAATACTCCGCGGCCTCTTTCACCATTTCTTCCAGCATCGGCTCTTTTGCTTCTGCATATACCGCTTCATTTGCAAATTTAAAAACGACCTGGCTTTGCTTATTTTGAATGCTCTCTTTCATCTTTGCAAGAATGGTATCTTTTTCATATGTCTCATAATACATCCCATTCAACACATAATAATTCGCATCTTTAGCCGTGCATTTTGGAAGTGCGATCACATCATCCGGCTTATGGGTCTGAAACAATTCCTCCTCCGAGATACAGAGGTAATCATAAACAATATTTGTGTCCACTTCCTCCAAATACACCGGGTCTCCCCATGTTGTATCCACATAGTAATAGTCTTCTCCACAAGAGACCAAATTCCACGCATGCGGCACCTCTTCACTTGATTCAGGACGCTTGGCTGTCCCTGTCACATAAGTGCAAAATACATTCAACCGCTCCAATAAATACTGCGTCGTTCTCGCATAGCCTGCGCAGACAGATTCCCCGTTAACCAATACACTGTAAATATTCTGATTGTCTGAGGCTCCTTCCCTGTAATCCGTATGGTTGATCACATATTCATATACATATTGAATTTTTTCATACTCTGCCCCATCCTTCGGCGCTCCATCAAGCACTTCCTGTGTTATTGCATCAATCTCTTTTTGTTTGCGCTCCCGCTCTTCTTGTCCATACTGATATTCAGGGTTTAAAACAGAATAGCTTTCTGTTCCTTTTTGGTAAATCGTTGTCTTCCCTCTTCCGTCACACCAGAAAATCTCCGGATAATCATTGAGCACAAATTGAAACAACTGATTGTTCTTTTTTGCATCTGCACTGTGCAGATAAATTTCCCCGTTTCCATCCAACACTCCTTGCAAAATTTCCTGATACACCACTTTGTCTTTTTCAGACAACGATTCATAATAATATTTTTGTGCCGGATTCGTCTCTTTCAAATTGACCTTTTGATACGGAATTTCATTTCGCTTTTCATAGCTTCTTTTCCATTTTAATCCATATGTTCCAACCATCCCCAGAACAACAACGACCGCTACACTCATTCCAATGCCCAAAATCATTCCGAGACAACCTCTCTTCTTTTTTCTCGCCATATTTCTCTCCTCTTTTATTCACAATCCCTTTTTTTCAGAATATCATAACAGTAATAGATTTCCTATGAGGTATTTTTATGAACCGTATCACTACCGCACAGATTGACAACGCTGATAAAGGAAAACTTCAGATCAATGTCACCTCCGACATAAATTCCTATCCAATCTCAGAGGCTAAAATATCCATTACTTATACCGGCGTTCCAGGATCTCCGATTGAAGAATTGACAACCGATTCCTCAGGACAGACCGAAGTGTTGGAATTAGATACACCACCACTTGAATACAGCCTAAATCCAACTATCGAATATCAGCCATATTCCGAATACACTCTGAACGTGTCTGCTCCTGGTTTCGAACCACTAAGCATTGCCGGGGCAGAAATCCTTCCGGACGTCACCGCCATCCAGAATATTACTATGCACCCGATGACCGATCCAGAACCTCCGGAAGATGTATTTGTTATTCCCGCTCACACATTATATGGAGAATATCCACCTAAAATTCCAGAAGATGAAATCAAGCCTCTGCAGGAAACCGGCGAAATTGTACTGAGCCGGGTTGTCGTACCGGAATACATTGTCGTTCACGACGGCTCTCCGCGAGACAGCACTGCCAAAAACTACTATGTCAAATATAAAGATTATATCAAAAATGTGGCATCCAGCGAAATTTATGCCACATGGCCACAGGATACTATCCGTGCAAATGTGCTCGCGATTATGTCATTTACACTAAACCGCGTCTATACTGAATGGTACCGGAATCAAGGATATGATTTTACAATCACTTCCTCAACTGCCTTCGACCACAAATGGATCCCGGAACGTAACGTCTTTGATACAATCTCAGAAATCGTAGATGAGCAGTTTGCAAGCTATCTGTCCCGTCCAAATGTCAGGCAGCCAATTTTGACTCAATACTGTGACGGCAGGCGTGTCCAATGTCCGAACTGGATGACACAGTGGGGTTCCAAGGCACTCGGCGACCAAGGATACTCACCTATTGAAATTCTGCGCTACTACTACGGTGACAATATGTACATTAATACTGCTCAGGAAATTTCCGGCGTACCTTCCTCGTGGCCTGGCTATACCCTTTCCAATGGTTCTTCCGGGGACAAAGTTCGTCAGATGCAGGAACAACTCAATGTGATTGCCGGTGCCTATCCTGCAATTCCAAAAGTTGCTGTGGACGGCATCTATGGTCCTGCGACTGCTGCCTCTGTGCGAAAATTCCAATCCGTCTTTGGACTCCCTGAAACGGGAACAGTCGATTATCGCACATGGTATAAAATCTCCGAAATTTACGTAGGAGTCTCCAGAATTGCTGAGCTCGTGTAAGGCAACACCTTCAATTAGGGACAGGGGTATGTTCAATTGGGGACGTAGTAAAATTCAATTTTACTACGTCCCCAATTGTTAAAATAATCTCTTTATATCGTTAAACATCACGAATATCATCAGCGCAAACAACAGCATCAATCCCGCGAAATGCACCATACCTTCTTTATCCGGCGGCACTCGTTTGCCTCGTATCGCCTCAATAAACAAAAACACAAGTCTTCCGCCATCCAATGCCGGAAATGGTATCAGATTCATCACACCAAGGTTGGCTGATAATAAAATGGCAATATTCATCAATTCTATAATCACAACCGATAATCCATATGATTTACTCTGCTCATACGTATTTCCGACCATGTCAACGATACCAACGGGTCCGGATAGCTGATCAACTCCCACCTGCCCGGTGACAAGCATCTTCAAACTTTCTAAAGTGGTACAGATCCAAAATTTCACTTCATAAGCCCCATACTGCAACGCCGTGAACAAATTCGCCTCTTCGTTCTTGCCAGGAGACATCAACCCTAGTTTGTATGCTCCGTTTTCATCTTTTTGAGGCGTAATTGTCACCTCATGTTTTTCCCCATCTCGCTCATATGTGAGGTCTACCGTTTCCCCCGGATGGAATACATTAAAGTAAAGCACCTCACGCCAAACATTAATTTTCTTTCCATTCATCTTAAGAATCCGGTCTCCAGCCTGCATTCCTTCTACCTCCGCAGAATATCCTGGTGTCACACCGGAAATCACCGGTTTATCATAGCCAACCCACGCAACCAGTATTACCGCAAAAATAAATGCCAATATAAAATTAAAAATCGGTCCGGCTGCAATAACAGAAATTCTTGCCCAGACAGGCTTTGTGTTAAAACTTCCCTCGGACATATCCTCCACATCATCTTCGCCCATCATACAGGAGCCTCCGATTGGAAGCAGTTTGATCGAATACCTTGTATCTCCGGCTACTTTGCTGAACAGGCGGGGACCCATTCCGATAGAAAACTCCTCCACATGGATTCCATTCTTTTTCGCCAGCAAAAAATGTCCCAGTTCATGGATTGTCACAATCAGTCCGAACACCAATATTGCAAGTATAATTCCCATTTTACCACCTGCTTTCTATCTGTTCATATACTTCTTGTTCCGTCTGTAAAATCTCATCTACTGATGGATCTGCTATCGTTTTGTGTGCCTGCATACAATGCTCGATAATCTCTGGTATCTCCAGATACTTAATCTTTCGCTCCAAAAACTTACTAACTGCAAGTTCATTCGCCGCATTGAATACCGTCGGAAGTGACCCTCCCTCTTTTCCCGCTTCAAATGCAAGACGAAGTCCATAGAACGTCTCCATATCCGGTTTTTCAAATGTCAGCTTTGACAATGCTGCAAAATCCAATCTGTCTCCCGGCAGAAATCTTCTCTCCGGATAATATAATGCATACTGTATCGGCAGTTTCATATCCGGTGTTCCAAGCTGCGCAATGATCGCGCCGTCCACATATTCCACCATCGAATGAATGATACTCTGCGGATGCACAACGACCTCAATCTGATCAAGTGACACATCAAAAAGCCATTTTGCTTCAATGACTTCCAAACCTTTGTTAACCAATGTAGAAGAATCGATTGTAATCTTTCTTCCCATCTCCCAATTGGGGTGTTTCAGTGCATCTTCGACCTGAATATTGAGAAGTTCTTCTCTTGTCTTTTGGCGGAAAGGTCCGCCCGATGCCGTCAGTAGAATCTTATGAAGCGCTTTCTCCTGTCCCCCCTGAAGAGACTGAAAAATGGCGCTGTGTTCACTGTCCACTGGAAGAATCGCCACCTGATATTCTTTTGCAAGCGGCATAATGATATGTCCCGCTGTCACCAGTGTCTCTTTGTTCGCAAGTGCAATGTCTTTTCCTGCCTTGATTGCCTCAATTGTTGGGCGAATCCCAATCATTCCCACAATCGCAGTCACAAGGATCTCACTCTCTTCCATAACAGACAGTTCAATGAGTCCCTCCATGCCTGACACAATTTTGATATTCAGATCCTTCACATTCTCACGCAGCTCTTTTGCGCGTTCCTCGCTCCATACTGCCGCCATCTTCGGATGAAATTCCCGAATCTGTCTCTCCAAAAGTTTGATGTTATTCCCTGCCGCAAGTCCAAGTACCTCTATATCCTTATTTTCTCGGACAACTTCTAACGTCTGTGTTCCTATGGATCCTGTAGATCCCAGTATTGCTATTTTCTTCATGAAACATCCTTTCTTTTATCGCATCAATGCGACCGCCATATAATAAATAATCGGTGCTGTAAAGATCACACTGTCAAATCGGTCTAAAATTCCACCGTGTCCAGGAATCAGTTTTCCGTAATCTTTAATATCATGGTTACGCTTGATAGCAGATGCAGCCAAATCTCCCACCTGGGAAATCATTCCGCCAACACCGCAAATAACCGCATATTCTAACGCATTTGCGTCCGCTCCTGATGCAAACTGATTGATTGCAAGTGCATAAATTACTCCCAAAAGTGCTGCCCCGAGAATTCCCCCGATACCGCCCTCAATAGATTTTTTCGGGCTGAGCTTCGGCGCCATCTTATGCTTTCCAATCAGCATTCCGACACAGTAAGCACAAGTGTCACATCCCCATGAACAAAGGATAATGAGCCACACTAAATATGCCCCCTGTGTAAGCTCTCGCGTCTGGTAAACATAAGATAACATCACTGCCACATAAAACAGTCCGAAAAACGTAATCATAATCTGTTCTGATCGATACTTCGGATATGAAAATACATACACCGCCATAATGGCAACTAAAAATGCAATCGTAAGTAATGTCACCATATCAGCTCTTCCCATACGGATCATCCCATAATAGACGATACACGCCGCATAACCTACCACACCAAGTAATGTGTTGTGCACTTTCAGCACTTTATATAATTCACTCATTCCAATCAGACTGATCAGCAGCACTGTTGCGAACAGGATATCACCTCCACTGATGATTGTCACCAATGCGATTAGGACAAGCAAAATTCCACTCAGTAATCTTGTCTTAAACATCTATTCTTCTCCTTCCTTCACGCCCCCAAAACGTCTGTCTCTACTATTATAATGCTCAATGGCTTTTTTCAATTCCTCTTTCGTAAAATCCGGCCACAATACATCTGTAAAATAAAATTCACTGTACGCAAGCTGCCATAACAAATAGTTCGATAACCGCTGTTCCCCACTTGTGCGGATCAGAAGATCCGGATCCGGAATATCATGTGTATCCAAATACTGTTCAAATACTGTTTCGCTGATTTCGTCTGCATGCAAGCGTCCGTCCTCACAGTCTGTACACATCCTTTTCATCGCACGGATCATCTCATCACGGCTTCCGTAATTTAATGCAATTTGAAAATTCAATCCATCATTATTCTTTGACGCTTCCTCAAGCTCATCGATTCTTTTTCGAATATCATCATCCAGGGCGGTCTTGTCGCCAATCACCCGGACTTTCATACGGTTTTTCTCTGCCGTTTTCAGGCAGGTCTTCATATAATTTCTGAGAAGTTTCATCAATGCATCCACTTCACTTTTCGGTCTGCTCCAGTTCTCCGTCGAAAACGCATAGACTGTCAGATATTTGATTCCCATCTTATATGCCTCTTCACAGATGCGCTCCACATTCTTGCTTCCCTGTGCATGCCCATAGTTTCTTGGCATCCCTTTTTTCTTTGCCCAACGACCATTTCCATCTAAAATAATCGCCACGTGCTGTGGTACGTTCATACAACGTCCTCCTTTTCTTTTGGTGCATACTGTCAAAGAAGATAAGCAAAGTCTGCATCTTAGCATTCCTCACTTATCTTCTTGCTCATCTTATCTCTTAAACAGTAAGAACTTCTTTTGATTTTGCTTCTACTGATTTATCTACTTCTTTGATGTATTTATCTGTTAATTTTTGTAATTCTTCTTCTAATCCTTTGATCTCGTCTTCAGAAACATCGCTTCCTTTTAACTTCTTAAATGCGTCATTTCCATCACGACGGATATTTCTGACTGCAACTTTTGCTGCCTCACCTTTTTTCTTAACATCTTTTACAAGTTCTTTTCTTCGTTCTTCTGTCAGTTCCGGGAACACAAGGCGAATTACTGTACCGTCATTTGTCGGATTGATTCCGATATCTGATGTCAGGATTGCTTTTTCAATCTCTTTTACCATACTCTTTTCCCATGGCTGAATCTGAATCATACGAGCCTCTGGAACAGAGATATTTGCCACCTGCTGAATCGGTGTTGCTGAACCATAATAATCTACTGTCAGCTTATCTAAAATGTGTGGGTTAGCGCGCCCTGCACGGATTGTTGCAAGCTCTGCATCCAGACTGTGTAATGTTTTCTGCATCTTTGTATCATATACCTGTAATTTTTCGTTCATAATCATATCCTCCAAAATCTCTCTTATACTGTCACTTTTGTTCCTGTGAATGTACCTTTCATTGTCTCAACAATACTGTTTTCTTCATTCAATCCGAAGACTAACATCGGCATCTTATTCTCCATACATAAAATAGACGCCGCAAGATCTACAGCCGCAAGACGTTTGTCAATCGTCTCCTGAATTGTGATCTCATCATATTTTTTCGCATCCGGGTTCAACTTCGGATCGCTGTCGTAAATACCGTCAATTGCCTTTGCAAGCAGCATTGCATCCGCCTCAATCTCAATCGCCCGAAGAACTGCTCCTGTATCTGTTGAAAAATATGGATGTCCTGTTCCTCCTGCAAAGAAAATAACCTTTCCACTGTTTAACGCCTCAACTGCTGCGTCTTTTGAAAACAGACTTGTAAATGCGCCGCATGTAAACGGTGTGAAAATCTCTGTCTTCATTCCAACATGTCTGAAAATATCAGATACGTAAATACAGTTCATAACCGTTGCAAGCATTCCAATCTGGTCTGCCTTTGTGCGGTCGATCGTCTCACTTGTTCTTCCTCTCCAGAAGTTCCCGCCGCCTGTCACGATTGCGACCTGGATCCCATCGTTTACCAGCTGCTTTACCTGATTGGCAACCCCGATACAAGTTGCCTCATCAAAACCAGTCTTTTTATCTCCTGCTAAAGCTTCCCCGCTCAGCTTTAATAACACTCTTTTCATATGTCTGCTCCTTATTCTATTTTTTCCTCTTGTGTTTCATTATTATATCATAAAGCTTTCTTCGTGCACAGTCTATTTTGCTATCCTTTTAGAAAATTTTAACTTTTATTAATATTTAAACCATATTTTTTCCCATCCAAACATGCTATGATACTTTCAGAGGTGAACAATATGAAGGAAAAATTACAACATTTTATGATGGGACGCTATGGCATCGATTCATTTTCCAAATTTTTGCTTGGAGTGACTGTTTTCTTCTGTGCCATAGATTTGTTTTTTCATAGCGTCGTTTTGAATTCCTGGACACTGCTTTTACTCATTTATACCTATTACCGTGTGTTCTCAAAGAACCATAGCAAACGGTATCAGGAAAATATGAGATTCTTACAGATAAAGAATAAGCTTTTAGCAAGATTCCAGCGTGAAAAATCACACATGCAGCAGCGGAAAACACATCATATTTATACTTGTCCGACATGTAAACAAAAGATCCGTATTCCAAAAGGAAAAGGACGTATCTGCATTACCTGTCCAAAATGTAAGACAGAATTCACACGGACAAGTTAAAAATCAGCATCGGTACACAACTCTGTGAACCGATGCTATTTTTACTCCTGTATTTGTTCTGCACACAACGCCTCCATTTTCTCATGTACATAAGAAAAATCCCTCTCGTCATTTATCGTAACAATCACATCGCTTGCGGACAAAATAGTCCCTCCTTTTGGGATGATCTCTTTTTCGCCACGCTTAATCGCAACTAAAAGGCAGTGTTTTGGCCAGTCAATCTGCGCTACCGCTTTATGTACCAACAAAGAGCCATGCATGATAACATGCTCAGATAATATCTTCTGACCCGTTGTTTTCACCTGCTCTTCCCCCCGATTTTTCAAAAGTCTGCCCAGCAAGCTTTCATAAATCGGCTCTGATTTCATCAAACTTGCGACCACATATGCCACAATCGAGACAACTGACAGCGACAGCATCTGACTTAGCGATCCGGTCATCTCAAAAATCAAGATAATTCCGGTAATCGGCGCTCTTACTATCGCAGTAAAATACCCGGCCATAGCAAGCAGGACAAAGTTATTGATATACTCCGGGCTCATTCCGAAATATGTCGTTCCGACCATTCCAAAAATACCGCCGATAAATGCCCCTAACACCAGAAGCGGAAAAAATATTCCTCCAGGTGCACCACTGCCAAAACAAATGGCAGAGAACACAAACTTTGCGACAAGCAAAAAAACAACACTTGTAAGAGCCAACTCTCCATGGGTCAAAGCATCGATCAGATTATGCCCGCTTCCAAGAAGTTCCGGCATGATAAATCCCAAAACACCCGCTAACAAAAATGGGAGCATAACTTTTGTGATTTCGTTTAATCCTTTTGTCTTTTTATAAAGTCCTTGTACAGTTAACGTAAACCAATTATAAAAAGCTCCCATCACACCAAGGATGACACCAAGCAGCAGAATCATCCAATAATAACTCTGTGGTAATGCATGCCCAATATCAAATTGAAATACCGGATCCAGTCCAAATACCTTTGAAGAAATATAATCTGCCGTAATCGATGAGGTCATGACAGACACGAGCACAGACACTGAAAAATTCTTATGAATTTCTTCAAGTGAAAACATCACCCCTGCAAGAGGTGCATGAAATGCCGCAGATAGTCCCGCACTGGCACCACAAGTCAGCAAAAATTTTTCTTCTGTCTTTCCCCTGTCAAGCATTTTGGAAATTCCTTTTCCCGTCATTGCGCCAAGCTGAATGGACGGGCCCTCTCTTCCAAGAGAAAGTCCGGCAAACAAAGATAAAAATCCTCCTAAGAACTTTGCTGGCAGCACTCTATACCACCGCTGATTCAGTTTCCCGATCATCTCTCCTTCAAGCTGTGGAATTCCACTTCCTGAGATCATCGGCTCCCACTTCACAAGCAAGCCTACAATAACCGCAAACAGTACCAAAATAACGAACCACAAACACATCTTGACCGGAGAACCTTTTGCATAATGCAAAATCATCTGCAGCCACTCTCCTGCATATGCCAGCACAAGCCGGTATAGCAGCACAATTCCCCCCGCCACTGCTCCAACTAGAAGACCTTCTCCAATCAACACCATATGAAATCGTTCCGCTCTGTTTAGAACGTACGACGTATCCTTTTTCACTTTTCTCTCACTCCTATTTTATTTCTGCATCTTCCAACGTTTTATAGCCATAAAATGCCGTTGTATAGCGCATGATTTCTTCTGTCATATTTTTTTGTTCCTGCACAAACGCCACAATACGTCTTCCATAGAGCACCAATGTCTGCATAGAATATGTCTTAAGTTCTCCCCGCAGATAAGTCTCAAAAGAAATATCATACAGTGTATCTTCCGATGTGTGGATGATTCTTGCCTGTCCGGACAGGTGCGGATATTTTTCAGCAAACTCCTCTCGCCATCCAACCTGAATCGCCACAATCTGCTCAACCATAGCCTGTTTTTCTTCTGAAATCTTCGGAAGTCCCGTGGCAATCGCTTCGTATTCTTTTGGAGCTGTAGACTCCATCATATAAGCATACTTTTCCATCACCAGATTTCTTCCCTGCGCTTTTCCCTCTTGAAGATCCTGCCAGTAACTCTCCAAAAGAGGCAGATCCCATATCAAAAACTGGCTTTTGCGCATCACATCAAACGTCTCAAAATCATCCTGACACGCAGCACGCCCGCCTGTATTTCTCACATTTTGAAACATCTCCCACTCCATTTCTACAATTTGTTCTATTATCGGATTCATCTCTTCTTTCGCCTCCAAAATTCTTTCCACATGCAATTCCAAAAACGTCTCCTCCCCATATGTCAGGTTTTGTCGTTTCAGTTCTTCTAACAGCCTTGCACAAATTTCTTCCACCACGCTCTCCCGTTCTCCTTCTGAAGAAAGTACCTGTTCAAACAGCGGTTTCAATTCACTTAAGCGTTCTAGATTTTCAAGACCTCTCCACGCCCATTTATAATACGGCATATACCTTCGATTCAAAAGATATACTGTCCGCATTCCTTCCCGCACAAATTCGTCTAGCGCAAGATTTGCTGCTACAATATCATTTCGTTTTTTACATCTTCCATAATTATACTGCCCGGCTTGTGCTGTCAGCGCAACGGCATTTGCAAGTCTTCGTTTCCAGACAGCAAATGGCATTCCATTTTGCAGTTGTTCCCGAATTGCCGAAAATTCTCCCAATGGGTCATCAAACATCTCCCCATTCACTGCCATGGCAAGTTTTTCGTCTTCCATCTCACTCCATGCACCGTTTCCGGTAAACTCTTCATAAAATTCAGGAATACTTAGCACTCCCACACGTCCGCCTCCTCGCTTTGAAGTATTCCGTGCCGGATAACCCATAAAAGCCTTCGGGAGCGCCTCATATGCTTCCTGCATCTTTTGACCTACTTTTTCATAGTCTTTCTCCGTAAGCCAAAGACAGAATCCCGGTCCAAAATCATGATCCTTTGACCACATGTCGTCAAACCCGAGACACTCTGAGCCATGCCCAACAAGACCTGCTGCCACACGATCTGCATATTCTGGAAATTGCTCTTTTAGCATCGCTTTCCCGTAAGTCTCATAGTAGCATTTTGACAATTCGAGACCTGAAATCTCTTTTTTCGGTCTTCGTATGTTCTCATAAGTTTCTTTCGCCTCTTTTTTCAGATACTCTGCCTCTTTTGCAAATCCAGCTTTCGAAAGCACAATTGCGCAGTTTTCACAAGTCATTGCATAAGACTCATTCTTCCCAAAATGCGCCAAAATCTCCCGCAATGCTTCTGTATAGGCCGAAATTGCTTTTTCCAATTCTCCCTGCTCATAGTGCCCCTGTGCAAGAAGTGCCAACGCACCGCAATAGTGCGCATCTTTTTCTTCACATTCCTCAAATCGTTCAATCGCCCTCTGCACATATTCAATCCCTTGTGCAAATTCTTCCTTTTCATAGCAGACTGACGCCAGATTTGCATAGGTTGTCGCCTCTTCCACTTTATGATCCGGAAGGTTTCTAACAATTGCAAGCGCCTGCAAAAGACAGCTCTCTGCCGTCCCATAGTCTTCTTTTTGCTGAAATGCCATACTCATATTATTATAAAGTCCCGCCAAACGCTCATCTTGAATTCCAAGATTTTTGAAAATCTGTTCCGCTGCCCGGTACATCGCAATCGCCTTTTCGCACATACCTGCTGCTCGATATGCGGTCGCCGCATTCAAAAGTGTCGTCCCATGCGCCTCACTCTCCTGTAAACCAAGCTCTTTCACCAGTTCCAGCATCTCTTTTGAAATCTTTAGCGCCTCCTCATAGTTGCTGATACTTCTATAGTAACCAATCTGTTCATTTCCCTGAACCAATCTTTCCATTGTTCCTGGATCTATCTGTTTGTTTTCTTCCTGCATTTTGTTTCCTCATTTCCTGACCCTTTCGGCATTCTTTTACACTATTTTTTATTATAGCCAATTTCATGCAGTAACACAACCTGCAGAAATTCTGCAATGTAATCTTAATTTATTTTAATAAATTTATCACTTTTCATTAAACACTTTTTTTGTTACGTGCGTTATAATATTTTTACTATGTACAAGAGAGGATTTTATTTATGGATTCAAGAAATTTAGATCATATAAATTACAGTTACACTGATTCAGAACGCGCTAAAAGAAACGCGCTAAAAAAACGCAGAAGAAAGCAGCTTCTCATACAAAGATGCGTCTTTTTTCTCATCGCCCTGCTTTTTCTGATACTCTTGGGAAAAACAGTATTCTCTATCAAAGAAAAATTATTTCCAAAGATAACGTCTTCCGAAGGGAACAATACTTCTGCAAATAAAGCAAAGAAAAAAATTGAATTCACACCGATCCCATCTGACACTGCTTCATTGCCTTCCGATGTCGTGACAAACTTGAATAACATGGCCGCAAGCGACAAGCGTGTCGCAGAAATTGTGAACCACTACGACCAGTATCCTGCTGATTTGCTGGAACTGCTCTCAAAAAATACCGAGGCAACTGATTTCGTTCTAAATTACCCATCTGAAAAGGACAAGCCTTGCGCCGATACAATCGGCGATGTCACAAAAGGGGTAATTCCGCACCTTCTTCAATGGGATACACGATGGGGCTACGGAATCTACGGGGATAATTTTCTAGCCATCAACGGCTGCGGACCAACTTCCCTTGCAATGGTAGTTTCCGGACTGACCGGAGACAATACGATCACCCCATATAAGATTGCACAATATGCAGCTTCCAACGGACTCTATGTTCCGGAATCCGGTTCCAGCTGGGAACTGATGCGGATAGGCGCCAAGCAATATGGAATCACCTCTCAGGAACTTGTATTAGATGAATCTGTTATGGCAAACCAACTCGCTTCTGGGCACCCGATTATCTGTAGTATGCGTCCCGGAGATTTTACTACTACCGGACACTTTATTGTGTTGAACGGATATGAGAATGGACAGTTTCATGTCTTGGACCCAAACAGCAATGCAAACAGTGAAAAGTTGTGGAGCTACGAACGACTTTCTCCACAGATTAATAATCTTTGGGCATTTTCTATTTAAAAAGAAGGAGCCAGATCAATTTGATTCTGACTCCATTCTTTATTTTACTAATTTTTGATTCAGCGGGTAATCTGAAAACAACCTTTCGATACATTCCTCATACACATGCCGTTTTTCTGCCTTTTTGATCTTCTTGGCAGCCTTCTCTGCTCCTTCAAATAAATGTATCATGAAAAACCACAATTCTTTCATCTTAAAAAGAACCGCCCGGTCTCCCGAAAGAACTTCCTGATTCTTCCTGTAAAATTCATCTTGAAATGCACGCAATACTTCTTTATCTAAGCTTTTACCCTCACAAATCAGATTCAAAAGTCCTGGATTTACCATCACCCCGCGCCCAAGCATCACACGCTCCACCTGCGGATACTCCTTTTCAAACGCTTCAAAATGCGACTTAATAAACAGGTCCCCATTATAGCAAAGCCGATTTTTGCTTTCTTTCACTGCCTGTCCAAATACTTCCATATTTGGTTTGTTCTTATAAAAATCTGCCCTCACCCTCGGATGGATAATCAGTTCTTCCATCTCGAACTTATTATAAATGTTTAAAAGCCGCTCAAATTCTTCTGGATGCTCCACCCCGATTCTTGTCTTGATGGAAATCTTTGATTCTGTCCGCTCAAAAATTTCGTATAGAAAGCGTTCCAGCTCATCCGGATATCCCAAAAAGCCGGATCCTTTTTTCTTTGCGGTAACTGTCCCAGACGGACATCCCAAATTCAAATTGATTTCTTCATATCCATACTCCCGAAACTCCTGTGCCGTCCGGATAAAATCCTCCGCATTATTAGTCAGAATCTGCGGGACCACACAAAGCCCTTGATTGTGCTGTGGCAGAATTTCTTTCAACTCTTTCGGTTTGAATCCACGATTTGGATGCGGTACGATAAACGGAGTAAAATATTTATCCATTGGATGGAAAAAATGATGGTATACATTCCGATAAACATATGTCGTCAGCCCCTCCAACGGCGCCAGATAAAATTTCATAATTGTCTTCTCCTCTTCTAACGAATTTTAAATGTCTTCGGTGCAAACCGAAACACGCAAAAATATGACAGCGGAATAAAGATGATTGTCACAGCAAGCACTCCCAATGTAAACAGCCATGAACCTGTCTGTATCTGCAGACAAAGATAGCATCCAAAATACACCAGTGCATTTACCACCGAAAAAATAGGGCTTTTCACCGTCTTTTCTTCTGTATATGGCTGCGTGATATAGTACATAAACAGATGAAACAGACAGAAAAATGCGGATAATAGCAAGGAGCCTGCCATCAACGGTATCACTTTCCAAACAGCTAGTATCTCACCACACAGAAGAGTCCAAAGAAGAATCATCCCGCAGATTATAGCCGCCGGAACTGCATCTAGCATCAATAATTTTCTAAGGCGTATCTTAAAATTTTTCAAGATTGCATCTGCTTCCCGGTAATATCCATATTTCAGCAGACTGATATCACAGTTAAAAAACATTGCCTTACAAATTCTTCCACCTGTGGACTCCAAATACATGACAAATACCATGACCGGCATCATCTGCGTCATCGCCTCAAATGTCTTTTGTTTCATCTGCTCTCCCACAAATAACAATGCCACTGCCCCAATCAGTCCAACTGCCAAGATGATGATGATTCTGCTTTTGACCGCTCTTGAAACAATTCTTTTATGGCGTTCAAAGAAAATGGCATTCAAATAGTCATACCCTTCTTTTTCCTCGTATTTTCTCGAGCGCAGTTCCTCTTTGGAAATATCCTTATCCTGAATCTGCACATCTGCAGCCCGAGCCTCTTTTACCGCATCATCCTGCTCTAAAAAATCTTTCAGGCTGACCATCTTTTTCGCAAAAATCGTATATCCCCCATACTTCCACACTTTCGAGAAACAAAACATTCCTACTAACGTGAAACTCAAAAAGACAACAACTTCTGCCATCACATATCTATCAAAAAACAACCTTGGGACTGCTGCCGCCACTCCATATCCGAGTGCTAATATGATTCCAAACATTAAAAATGTTTTTCCTAAAGATTTCCAAAATACTTTTTTCCCTTTTTTCTCGGAATGTCGATAGTGTTGTAAAATTCCGGCATGCCCAATGTATCGTGTAAAAAACAATGATACAACAAACAACGCAGATTCCGCTCCAAATCCAAACCACAATAGCGGTACTAAAAAGCAGATGGTATCTTTCACTCCTTTTAGTACCATCTTGGAGCGATAATGCTGTGCCGCCGGAATCCGCATCACATGCAGCAACACATAATCCTTTTTTGCCCCTTCCGTCAGGTTTGACACCAAAAAACTTCCCGGCAAAAAAGAGAAAATTAAAAACAAGTAGCCCATTACTGCTTTTTGATCTACAAAAATCCCTTCTTTTTCCCAAAATCCCTGAATCCAATTCGCCGGCAGCTTAATCATCAGCAAAAAGTACAAAAATGTACCAACAAATGCACCTATCACGGAAAACACAACCGGTATGGCACCAATCGCCTTCTTGATATCCGTCTCTCCATACAGACGGTACGGTATTTTCTCTCCGACAAGCGGTAATTTTCTCACATAATAGAGCAGAACATTGACCTGCTGCACAAAGACAAGCATCCTTCCCTGAATGATGGTATTAATCATGCTGTTCCTCCTTCAGCGCCTCAAAAATCTTCTCTTCAAATTCAGGCGCCCCAATCATATTGTGGTCAATTGCCTCCAGTTTTCCCTGATTCAAAATGACAATCTCATCACATAGATCCTCTGCAAGTTCCAAAATATGTGTCGAAAAAATAATGATGTGATCTTGCTTCATCGCTTTTAACATCTGCTTAATCTCATGCGCCACAACGACATCAAAAGAAGTCAAAGGCTCATCCAGCAGAATCACCGGAGGCTTCGTAATCAAAAAGCAGATCATCTGCATTTTATTTTTCATTCCATGCGAGTAATCCTTAATCAGACGGTACCAGTCTTCTTCTTTGATCTTAATCATATCAAAGTACTCCGGAATTGACTTTTTATCCTTAATCTTATCTTTATTGATATCAATATAAAACTTGAGAAATTCATATCCTGTCAAAAATTCTGGTAAAATCGGATGCGCATATGTAAATCCGATTTGTGAAAAGTCCAAAATATCATCCGCTCCGTCATATAACGCAATCTCACCGTCACAGGAAATCTCTTTGCTGATACAATTGAAAAGTGTTGTCTTTCCTGCCCCGTTTCTTCCCAACAGACCATATATCTTTCCTTTTTCAAACACAAAACTTGCACCTTTCAGAACTTGTTTTTGATCAAATGCCTTCTGCACTTCTCTGAGTTCCAACCTCATATCTCCACTTCCTCTCCAAATAAAAAAGTAATATTGTATTATTATTTTAATACAATATTACTTTTTCTTCTTTTATTTGTCAATATATTCTTTTGTACCGACTCTATTGTACAACTTCCAAATAGCTGCTGATACAATATAAAGTCTGTCCATTATATTCTACTCTGGACCACCCTTCGTTCGACACGCCGGTACGCACGATGACTTCCCCATTTTTTAATTCTGCAATAACTTCTGATGGCGACTCCACACTAGGACGATTGCGAAGATTTGTCACTTCTTTTGCCGTCACATTTTCAGATACATCCGTAAACTTTGTCTTAAACTCACTTTCAGTCTCCTGCGGCGTCACATAACTCAAATCTGTTGTCAGATAATTGCTGACACAGTACACAGTCTGCCCATTGTAGATTATTCTCGACCAGCCGTTATTTCCCACTCCTGTTCGAACTGCTGTCTCTCCGTTTTTCATGCTTCCTACGATATTATCATCACTTCCTTGTTCCATCGTACTTCGAAGATTCACCTCGTCTTTTGCCGTCACCTGCTCTTCCACTTCTGTAAAATTGACTCCCACCTCTACATTAGCTTCCACTTGCTCTGCTCCGTTTTCATCTACCGCCTGCTGGGACTGACTATATCCGAAATAAGCGACATTAAAGTCAACCGCACCTTTGATTCCGTCCAGTTTTCCCTGATTGGTGTACTGCCACATTACATGGTCACCTGTATAGTCAGATTTTGTTTTTTCCGGCCATGTCTGATCCGAGTACTGTGCAACCCAGATACGATAATTTAAAGAAAGATCATCTGCATTCCACAAATTATTGTCATCCAGTTCATTTTTCGCTGCATAGAACATTCCTGTGTAAGATCCTTCTTCAATAGATTTGAGAAATGCATCTGCCAGTTTTGTCCGCTCCTCAACCGAAAGCTCAAACTGTCTGCTGGACGGATTTTGAAAACCTTCACAATTGTAAGCGACCGGATATGTCACCGGATATCCTGAAAGCAGATTCTTCGTCCATTCTGCCTCCTCTTTTGCCTCTTCCTCTGTCACTGCCGTGGAAAAGAAATAAGCTCCGATTTTCAGCCCATTTTTGGATGCTTCCTGCAGATTGTATTTCGCACAGGCATCTTCTTTAATCTCCCCGTTCTTCATACCACGATATCCCACACGGATCATCGCAAAATCAATTCCGCTGTCCGCAACTGCCTTCCAGTCGATATTCCCCTGAAATTCAGAGACATCGATTCCGGTTGTGATCTCATCTGTCTCATATTGAGATGCCTTCAAGTCCGGAAGCTGCACTTTTGCTTCCTCTTTTTCTTCTTCGATCTTTGCCTGCGGATCTTCCTGCGCATTCTCCGCTTTGTTTTTTGCGTTGTTCTCTTTTTCATTCGCAAACAGAAAGTAACAAAAAACAGCCAATCCGATTACAATGATTGCCACACTGACAGAAATCGCGATGATCATCTTTTTGTTTTTACGGTCTTTGTTGAAAAAATTTTTCTGCATCTTTGTATCCTCCTCTTATCTTCTGCACGTCTTTCCGGTGTAAGACTCTGCAATTACTTTTATCACAGCCACACTATCTGCCATCTGTTCTGAGATTTCAAACTCTTTTCCGGTCTGATGCCACATCAGTTTGGAAAGAGCTAAACGCTTTTCCTCTGTATGTTCAAGAATCGTCGCTTTTCCGTTTCCCATCACGCAAGCATATTCATAACCATATGCACAAGGTGTATTTGCCTCAATCAGCGCATGTTCACAGTCCATCTCAAAACACACCTTCAAATTTTTTTGAATTGCACGCAGCTTTCTTCCTTCCTTTGCACTGTGAAAATAGAGCGCTAAAGATTCTTCTTCAAATTCATAACCAAAATTTAACGGCACCAGATACAAGCCTTCTTCGTCCTGCATGGCAAGTCTGCATACTTTACATTTCTCTATGATATCTCTGATTTCCTCTATGTCTGTGATCTCTCTGTCTTTTCTTCTCATCATATTCCTCTTTTCATTTTATCATATTTCATCTCATCAAACCATATAACTTTCTCCGGTTTTTCCACATGTTCCCCAATATATTTTTCCATCCACACCAAGTCATACCAGCGTCCAAATTTGTACCCACATCTACGAAATCTGCCCACAAATCGATATCCCATATGGTTGTGGAACTCTACACTGTTTTTGGTCAAATAAGGATCATCATCATCCACATACGCAATGCAGGCATTCAGATTCAATATATTCTGTTCCGATAAAATTTTCTCCAACGCCTCATACAGCATTCTTCCAATTCCATCTTTTCTCCCATCCTGCCGAACATAAATGGCTGTCTCCACAGACCGGTCACATGCTGCCCGCTCATTGAACACCCCCGCGTAAGCATATCCAATCAGTTCTCCGTCTCTCTCCGCTGCCAAATAGGGATGCCTCTTTAAAATATGTTCTATTCTGTCTCGAAACTCTTCCACCGTCGGAACCTCATACTCAAATGTAATCGCAGTGTGCTTCACATATGGTGCATAAATTTTCAAAAGTTCCTCTGCATCTTCGGGTTTCGCAATTCTGATAACACTCTTTGACATATCACTCCTCCTCTGATTTTGTACTGATCTCATCCAAAAATTCTCTCAGTTCCTTTACATCCTGTCTGGAAAGTTCGTCGCCATCATATAGTGATACGACAAAATTTTTTAAGGAATTACGGTATAGTTTATCTAAAATATGTTTACTCTCTCTCCTCGAAAATTCTTCGTAAGATACAATCGGTTCATAAAAATTAGATTTTCCGTTTTTTTCACAGGAGAGATATCCTTTTTCTACAAGCCTTGACAAAAACGTCAAAATGGACGTCTTTTTCCAGCCTTTTTTTTCTCCAAATACCTCCTCAAGATAGGATGCTGTAATGGAATTCTTATTTTCCGCATTCCATATTGCCATCATAATCTCCTGTTCTGACTCTGAAATCTTTTTCATCTTCACTTCTCCGTTTCTACTCTGTTTTTAAAATAAGCGGCATGAGCTGTTCTGTACAGATACGCTCTTTTACACCGCCCTCCGGACCATAAGAAATTTTCTTTTTCTTTGCACCGACTTCCTCACCACATACCCAAAAACTTCCATCTTTTTTTCTGATATACATTCTCTCTTCCACTTCATCTATAGATACTTCCAACACATCAAAAAATAGTTTCTGATACATAGAACCCCTCACTTTCTACATATGTAGTATATTTACATACTACATATGTAGAACAAAAAAGTCAATTATTTTTTCTGCTTTCAATATTTTCCCATCGCAGCAAGGCAAACAGTATATAACACTTGACAACAGTTTTTAACTGTTGTATACTGTTTGTACAAAGGAGGAACACAAGTATGAAACTTATCATAAACAATTCCTCTATGGTTCCCATCTACGAGCAGCTTGTAGATCAGATCAAATTGCTCATTCGAAGTGGCGAACTGAGAGAGAATGATATCCTGCCGTCCGTCCGCGCACTGTCAAAAGAATTAAAAATCAGTGCACTGACCGTCAAAAAGTCTTATGACACATTAGAGAGTGAAGGCTTTACCGTAACCGTACACGGAAAAGGAACATATGTAAAAGCAGTCAACACCGACCTTTTATTAGAAGAACAAAAGAAAGAGGTGGAGACTGATTTCGAACAGGCAATTCTAAAAGGCAGACGATACGGAATTAGTGATGAAGATTTGAAAAATTTATTTGAATTAATTATGGAGGGATAAAACAATGTTAAAAGTAGAACATTTGCAAAAACGATACAAACAGTTTTCTCTCAATTGTTCTTTGGAGATTAAATCTGGCTATGTAACCGGACTAATAGGACAAAACGGTGCCGGAAAAAGTACAACATTTAAGGCTATTTTAGGATTGATTTCTATTGATGGCGGTGCCATTACACTTCTCGGAAAAGAGATTGAGAATTTTACAGCAAAAGACAAGGAAGCTTTGGGTGTTGTCCTATCCGACTCCGGTTTCAGCGGATATCTGACAATCCGAGATATCGTTCCGGTTTTGGAACATTTGTACCATAAATTTGACAAATATTTCTTTTTGGAACAGGTCAAAAAATACAATCTTCCACTGAATAAAAAAATCAAAGAATTTTCAACCGGTATGAAAGCAAAATTAAAAGTGCTTGTGGCTATCTCCCACCATGCAAAACTGCTGATATTAGATGAACCAACTGCCGGATTGGATGTCATCGCCAGAGATGAACTGCTTGAGTTGTTAAGAGAATTTATGGAAAAAGATGAAGACCGTGCAATCTTGATCAGCTCTCACATTTCCAGTGATCTGGAGACGCTATGTGATGATCTCTATATGATCCATGACGGAAAAATTATTCTTCACGAAGATACCGATGTATTATTGGGTGATTATGCGCTGTTAAAACTAGATGATACACAATATCATGCACTGGACAAACAATATCTTCTGCGCTCCAAAAAAGAGCCTTTCGGATACAGCTGTCTCACAGACCAAAAACAGTATTATATAGAAAATTATCCCGATATCACGATTGAAAAGGGAACCATTGATGCTGTTATTACAATGATGATCAGGGGGGAATAAAGAATGAAAGGATTACTCATAAAAGATTTTAAATTAATGAAAATGCAGAAAAACTTTTTTCTCATGATGATTGCAATCGTCATAGCAATCTCGTTTTTTCAAAATGAGATATCATTTCCACTAGGATTTTTGCCATTTGTCATATCACTTTTTTCTTTGAGTACGATCAGTTATGACGAGTTTGACAATGGAAATGCATTTTTATTCAGCCTTCCAATCAGCAGAAAAGATTATGTGAAAGAAAAATATCTGCTTTCTTTCCTGCTTGGTTTTGGTGCTCTGATCTTGGGCCTTCTGATCATCTGTGTGGCTGGCTTTCTAAAAGGAGACACGATTCCTGCGGATATCATTTGGGCTGCACTGATAATCCTATCAAGCCTCATCATAATACAGGCGATTATGCTCCCGTTTCAGCTAAAATATGGTCCTGAAAAGGCAAGAATCGCACTGATGGGAACATTCGGACTGATATTTGCAGCCGGAGTGATCTTTGTCAAGCTCACTCAAGCCGCAGGCGTTGGTACCGTCATCCTTGCAAAACTTTCTGCACTCCATGTCGGGATCTTTGCTGCCGCCATCACACTGATTGCAGCTATATTTCTTTTCTTGTCTATGCAGGCTGCCATAAAAATTGTAGAGAAAAAAGAATTTTAACCATCACAAAAGACCATACACTTTTAACGCCTTATAGATGCCGTCATCATCCACGCATGCAGTCACGTAGTCTGCATGCGTTTTCACATGCTCACCGGCATTTCCCATAGCAACTCCAATGTGCGCATACCGAAGCATATCGATGTCATTGTCTCCGTCTCCAAATGCCATGATTTCCTCTTGTCCAATCTTAAAATGCTCCAATATCTGCCTGATACCGGCAGCCTTTCCTCCTCTTTTCGGAATAATGTCAAATGCCATTGGATTCCATACATTTTCTTTGCAATCTGTAAGGTTTTCCATCAGTTGCTGTACCTTTCCTTCGCTGTCATACACAATAAACTGGTACACATTTTCTCCATTGTACGAGCCTACCTTTGGCACCGCTGTTGAGATTGCCTTCTGAGCTGCCCGAACTTTTTCATCCACAAAATTAATATACATCCTGTTCTGACCAACAAGCATAACAGGAATTTTTTTCTCCTCAAACACAGCAATCATTCTCTTTGTATCTTCCGCAGCAATCGGAAAATCATACACAAGTTGTTTCTCTCCATCCAGACAAATCTGTCCGTTCAGCATCACATACCCGTCAAATGAAATTCCCTTTACCGGAAGTTCTTCCATCTCCAGTATATGCCTCCCTGTCGCAGCAAAAACTTTAATTCCCCGCTCCCGCAGCTGACAGATAGCATCTTTTGTGCTTTCCAGAACCTTCCCCTGTTTATGTGATATCACTGTGCCGTCCATATCCAAAAAAACTGCTTTTATCATCTTTTTTCCTCATCCAATATTTTCTGAATCATATTTTTTACCAGTTCAAACGCAATCGGATTCATTCCACTGTTAATGACGATATCTGCCGTGCTTCTTGTCGGTTCCACATAGAGATAATGCATTGGCTTCACCGTTGTGAGATACTGCTCTACAACACCTTCAATGTCACGTCCGCGCTCTTTCACATCACGAATAAGACGTCTTAAAATTCGTTCATCCGCATCCGCCTCTACATACACTTTAATATCCATCAGATTCCGCAGTCGCTCATCCGCAAGAACAAGAATCCCTTCCAGAAGAATCACTTTTTTTGGCTCTACACGCTCGACCTGATTAGAGCGTGTATGCAATGTATAGTCATACACCGGACATTCAATCGCCTTTCCCTCTTTTAATTCCATCAACTGCTGCACTAAAAGTTCGGTCTCCATCGCATCCGGATGATCATAGTTCGTCTTTTTACGTACTTCCAATGGTATATCACTCTGATCACGATAATAATTGTCATGATACAACACCGCTACATCATCCTTAAATTCTTTCTTTAGCTTTCTAGTAAATGTTGATTTTCCTGAGCCGGTTCCTCCGGCGATTCCTATAATGATATTCTTCATTTTTCTTACCTTTCTATTTTTTCTATCGTATCCTTTCTGATTTCTTCCCTCAACACTGTCAGATAATCCGAAAATGTAACTCTGTCATTTGCATATGTCTGATTCATCTCATACTCTTTTGGAATCCATGTAGACAAATCTGAAAAATTATGCTGTATTACGGCTTCCAGACCATCAATTGCCTTGTAGATCTTTGCTTCCAAAGTCTTTCGTTCTTCCATCTCTTTATAAAGTTGCTGCATTTCTTCCGCATAGTATTTCGGAAGACTTCTCACCCAGTCATACAACAGTTCTTCTTCCTTTTTTTCATCTTCTGCTGTTTTTTCAAACGCCGGAATATCCCCCGTGAATGCTTCCCCCAAATCGTGAATGATACACATCCGAATGACCTTGTCCATATCCGCCTCCGGGAATTCATCCCTCATAAAAAACACCATCAATGTCATCATCCAGCTGTGTTCCGCAACACTTTCCCGTCTTCCTTTTGACGTGTAACAGTGCCTCGTTGTATCTTTTAGTCGTTCCGCCACTGTCAATAAATTCAATAGTTCTCGTGCCTGCATCCAGCCTTCCTCCTTATTATTTCTTCCATAGCATCAGATATTCTGCTTCCCCTGTCGCCTCATCTGTCTGCTCATCCTGTATCTCAAACTGCTCACGTGTATAAAACTTTATCGCCCGTTCATTTTTTTGATAAACATTCAACTTCAATTGTCCTTTCAGACTTTTTACGAAATCCAAAAGCTGTTTTCCAATTCCCAAAGACTGTTCTTTCTCTCTTACAAAGATTCCCGCAATATACTCGCCATCCAAGCCTACAAATCCTTTGATTTGACCCTGCTCTTCAAACACATAAATCTCTGCATCTCCAAGCATTCCCTCGACCATCTCAAAATGCTCATCCCAGTACGTTTCCGCAATAAAATCATGTGCTTTTTTATTCGTATGCAACCAGATATACGCCACTTCGTCAAGATCTGTTTTCCTTAATTTTCGAATCATAGTTTTTCCTCCGTGACTAGTTTACCACGAAAGTCACAAGAAGTGGAATATTTTCTGAATAAAAAAGTCCCATCAAGAACTTTTTGTCTATACAGACATTTCTTGATGAGACTTTTTTGTAAACTTTCTTTGTAAACTTTCTTTAAAGATTCTAAGGATCTCGTCTCGATTCAACTCTTTATATCCACCTGACATTGGAAACGTTACATCTGCAATGCTTTCCAGCATCTCTTCATTTGCTCCAAGTTCCGAAATATTCATAACCAAACCTAGTTCGTTCATCCAGTTCTCCATCGCTTTCAAACCTTCCCTGGCAACCTGCTCATCTGTCTTTCCTTCAGGTGATACATTCCACACATTCACTGCAAAACGTTTGAATTTTTCAAGACCATATGGCATGATATACCGATAATACGGAAGCGAAACCGCTGCAAGTGTCATACCATGTGTCGCATTTGTGTAGCCACCTACTGCCTGACCAAGCATGTGCACCATCCAATCAGCACTTTTTCCCATTGCCACCAACGTGTTCAATGCCCATGTTGCGGTCCACATAATATTGCTTCGCGCTTCATAATCCTGTGGATTTTTCACTGCCACACGGCTGGATTTCAGCAGCGAACGCATCAGCCCTTCACTGATATAATCGCTGGTGTTATCATCTTCTCCCGAAAAATACTGCTCACAAATATGGTTGAATATGTCGTAAATACCGGATACCATCTGATATTTTGGAAGAGTCATTGTATATCCCGGATTTAAGATTGAAAATCTCGGCATAATTTTTTCATCTGCAAATACATGTCCGATTTTCTGTTTTGTATCCTGATTGGTAATCACAGAACCAGCGTTCATCTCAGAGCCTGTTCCAACCATTGTCAGCACACAACCAACCGGAATCACTTCACAATCCGGCTCCTCAAAACGGATAAAATATTTTTCCCACGGATCTTCCTTACAATTGACAGAAACCGATACTGCCTTAGAATAGTCGCAGACAGATCCTCCACCGACAGCCAGCAACAAGTCCGCCTGATGGCTCTTAGCGATCTCAACACCCTCATACAACTTTGCAAGTGTTGGGTTTGGCATAACTCCAGCGATTTCCGCCACATTCTTTCCATTCTTTTTCAGAATTTCGATCACTTCATCATAAATTCCATTCTTCTTAATTGAACCGCCACCATAGACTAAAACAACATTTTTCCCATACTTTTGGAGCTCCTCATTCAGATAATTCAGAGAGTCCTCTCCAAAATAGAGCTTTGTAGGGTTACAATACGAAAAATTACCTAACATAACATTTATCCTCCTAACAATTCATTGACATTATTATTTTCTTGTGATACTGTCATATTAATACCTAAACTTAACTTTAGGTCAAGAGGTTTTTCAAAATTTTCAGGAGGTTTTTCACATGTATACAATCGGACAAATATCTGAAATGTTTCAACTGCCGATTTCCACACTTCGCTATTATGATAAAGAAGGACTTTTTCCGGATTTAGAGCGTTCTTCCGGCATTCGCAGGTTCAGCGAAAAAGAAATCGAAGCGCTTCGCGTGATTGAATGTCTGAAAAAATCTGGGCTGGAAATCAAAGACATAAAATTATTTATGGAATGGTGTTCTGAAGGAAGCGCTACCTACCAAAGACGCAAAGAACTATTTGAGCGCCAAAAAGAAATTGTACAAAAAGAAATCGCAAAATTGGAAAAGGTTTTGGATATGCTTCAATTCAAATGCTGGTACTATGATCAGGCAGTCAAAGACGGGAACGAAGACCGAATCCAAAGCATTCTGCCCGATCGTCTCCCAGAAGACATTCAGAAAATATACAATCGTTCTCACAATGATCAATAGAAGGGAAATGTTTCCCTTCTAAATCATCTCAGGCTGTCTTTCATTGTTTTCACATATGCTCCGACATATTCGGGCGCCTCTTTTTTATATGTCTCAAGCAGCTTAACAATCGCCGAGCCGACGATCGCACCGTCTGAAATATTCGCCATCTTCTTTGCCTGCTCTGGAGTTGATATTCCAAATCCAATTGCACAAGGAATATCTGTATTCTGTCGTACTACCTCGACAATAGATGCTAAATCTGTCTTGATCTCACTTCTCGCTCCGGTCACTCCAAGACTTGACACGATATATAAAAATCCTTCTGCTTCTTTTGCGATCATTGCAATACGGTTTGCAGAAGTCGGAGCGATTAGCGAGATCAAATCTACCCCATATTGATGGCAAACCGGCAAAAATTCTTCTTTTTCTTCAAATGGCAGATCCGGCAGAATCAATCCGTCAATCTCACACTCTTTACAGGAAGAAAGAAACCGTTCTGCACCGTAAGAAAATACAACGTTTGCATATGTCATAAATACCATCGGCACTTTCACATCTTTTCGCAGCTCTTTCACAAATGCAAATATTTTATCTGTTGTCACACCACCACTTAATGCCCTCAAGTTTGCCCCCTGAATTACATTTCCCTCCGCGGTAGGATCTGAAAATGGGATGCCAAGTTCAATCAGATCTGCCCCGTTTTCCACCGCTGCCCGAACTACAGCCCCGGTTGTCTCCAGATCCGGATCACCGCAGGTGATAAACGGAATAAATGCTTTTCCTTGTTCAAATGCTTTTCGAATATTACTCATAGATATCCTCCCCTCTATAGCGTGCAATTGCAGCACAATCTTTATCTCCTCTGCCCGATACAGTAATGACAAGAATCTGATCTGTTTTCATTTCAGGTGCAAGTTTCATGGCATAGGCAACTGCGTGTGCAGACTCAATCGCCGGAATGATTCCCTCCGTCTTTGCCAGATATTCAAATGCATCCACCGCCTCATCATCTGTCACCGGAACATATTCTGCTCTCCCAAGATCGTGCAGATGTGCATGTTCCGGCCCGATTCCCGGATAGTCAAGCCCTGCAGAGATCGAATATACCGGCGCGATCTGCCCATACTCATCCTGGCAGAAATATGATTTCATACCATGGAAGATTCCAAGTGTTCCCGTATTGACTGTCGCTGCGGTCTCGCGCGTATCAATTCCTCTTCCAGCCGCTTCACAGCCGATCAGCCGAACTTCTTTGTCGTCAATAAAGTGATAAAAACTGCCAATCGCATTTGAGCCTCCTCCTACACAGGCAACTACTGCATCCGGAAGTTTCCCTTCTTTTTCCAGTATCTGCTCCTTAATCTCCTTGGAAATGACAGCCTGAAAGTCACGCACAATCGTAGGAAACGGATGCGGTCCCATCACCGAGCCGAGACAATAATGTGTGTCACTGATGCGTGAAGTCCATTCCCGCATTGCCTCAGAGACCGCATCTTTTAAAGTGGCAGTTCCTGTTCTGACCGGTATCACTTCCGCTCCAAGAAGCCGCATCCGATACACATTGAGCGCCTGCCGGATTGTGTCTTCTTCTCCCATAAACACCACACATTCCATTCCTAAAAGCGCAGCTGCCGTAGCAGTGGCAACTCCATGCTGACCGGCTCCGGTCTCTGCAATCAAACGTGTTTTTCCCATCTTCTTTGCAAGAAGCGCCTGACCAAGCACATTATTGATTTTATGTGCACCAGTATGATTCAAGTCTTCACGTTTCAGATAAATCTTCGCCCCGCCCAGATCTTTTGTCATCTTCTGTGCAAAATAAAGTCTTGACGGTCTCCCCGCATATTCGTTTAATAATTCCGTAAGTTCCCGGTTAAATTCCGGGTCGTTTTTATAATAATTATACGCTTCTTCCAATTCAATCACTGCATTCATCAAGGTTTCCGGAATGTACTGTCCACCGTGAATGCCAAAACGTCCATTTTGATTTGTCATATTTTCTCTTCCCTTCTTACTGCTGCGACAAATGCCGCCATTTTTTTCTGATCTTTTTTCCCATCTGTCTCAATGCTGGAACTGACATCCACGCCATCCGGATGCAATCTTTGTATCGCCTCGGATACATTGTGGCTTGTAATGCCTCCTGCAAGAAAATAAGGTCTTTCTATCGTTTGGATCAGCTTCCAGTCAAACACTTTTCCTGTCCCCGCTCCGGAATCCAATAAGAGCATATCCGCTTCACTTTCCTCTGCCCTCTTAACATCTTTTTCCATCTTTATGCGAAATGCCTGAATGATCGGTCTGTCAGACATCTTTCGAAGTATTTTTATATATGCGTTGTCTTCCTCACCATGAAGCTGCGCTATATCTATGACACCGCTGTTTAGAAGTCCTGCAACCTGCTTTGGCTCTTCATTTACAAACACACCGACCACCTGTATCCCTGTCTGCAAATATTTTCTAAGTTCCGCTACTTTTTCAGGACTTATATATCTCCTGCTTTTCGCTGCAAATACAAACCCAACATACTCCGGATGCAGGGCATTGGCTGCCTCAATGTCACAAACCCGCCTCAAACCGCACAGTTTTATCTTCGTCATATCACACCTCGCAGTTCTCTCAGCTTTGCCTTTTTATCTGCGGCACGCATCAGTGTCTCACCGATCAGTACAGCATCCGCCCCAATCTCACGAAGTTTTTTTACATCCTTTGCACTTTGAACACCACTTTCCGACACAAACAAGATTTCCGTTGGAATCTGTTCCCGCAGCCTGCGACTGTTGTCCGTATCCACCGAAAAATCTTTGAGATTCCGATTATTGACACCGATAATGCGTGACTTTGCGTCCACCGCCATCTGCACTTCCCGTTCATCGTGTGCCTCAACCAAAGCGGAAAGCCCGAGCATATCACAAATCTGAATGTATTCACGAATCTGTTCTTTTGAAAGAATCGAACAGATTAAAAGTACTGCGGATGCCCCAAGCACCTTCGCCTCGTAAATCATATATTCATCCACTGTAAAATCCTTGCGGATACACGGAATTTTAACCATACTTACAATCTCTTCCAGATACCTGTCACTTCCTAAAAACCATCTGGGTTCCGTCAGCACTGAGATACAGTCAGCTCCCGCCGCCTCATATTCCCTTGCAATTTTCTGATACGGGAAATCAGAAGCAATCACTCCTTTCGATGGAGATGCTTTCTTACATTCACAAATAAAAGAGAGTTCCGGCTTTTTCAGTGCTTTTTCAAATGCAAATATTCCCTTTGGCAGTTCCAGTGCTCTCCCCCTCATCTGTTCAGGCGATATTTTTCTTTTTGCCTGCCTGGTACGCTCTTTTGCATAATCTGCGAGTTCTTCTAAAACAGTCATTCTTTCACCTCCTGACGATTGCTTATTTCTATCAGTCTGCGCAGAGTCTCGAGTGCTTTTCCGGAATCAATCAGTCTGCCTGCAAGTGCAATTCCTTCCTCCATACTTTCCGCCTTACCCCCGATATACAATGATGCTCCAGCATTCATCAGAACTGCATTTCTCTTATGTCCGCGTTCTCCGTTTAAAATACTGAGCGTAATATCCGCATTCTCCTTTGGGCTTCCACCTCTTAACTCTTCTTTTGTACAACGCTCAAACCCAAACATTTCCGGAGTGATTACAGAAGACTTGAACCATCCGTCCCGAATCTCGCAAACAGTTGTCGGCGCACTCATAGAAATCTCATCTAATTTATCCTGCCCATACACAACCATTCCTCGTTTCACTCCCAAATTGATCAACACCTGAGCAAGTGGTTCCACAAGATATTCGTCATATACTCCCAAAAGCTGCATAGACGGTGTCCCCGGATTGGTAAGTGGTCCTAAAATATTAAACACTGTGCGAAAACCAAGCTCCTTACGAATCGCTCCCACATATTTCATAGATGCATGATATTTCTGTGCGAAGAAAAAGCACATTCCCACTTCCCGCAAAAGTTCCACGCATTTTTCAGGGCTTTGCTGAATGTTCACACCAAGCGCCTCCAGACAATCTGCTGTTCCACACTGGGAAGATGCTGCCCGATTTCCATGCTTTGCCACTTTCATTCCACCGGCAGCTGCGACAAGCGCCGATGTAGTCGAAATATTAAAGCTATGGGCATTGTCTCCACCTGTTCCTACAATCTCAAACAATTCCATATCTGTCTCCACCTTTGTGGCATGTGCCCGCATTGCCGCCGCACAGCCGGCAATCTCGTCTGTCGTCTCGGCCCTTGCGCTCTTCGTGGAAAGCGCCGCAAGAAACGCCGCATTCTGTGTGGCAGTTGTCTCTCCGCTCATAATCTCATTCATCACCGCATATGCCTCTTTATAAGTAAGATCCTCTTTATTTACGATTTTTACAATTGCTTCTTTGATCATCTGCTCATACCCCCCTGCAAGAAATTTTTTAACATGGTTTTTCCATCTGGCGTCATAATTGATTCTGGATGAAACTGCACCCCGTAAATCGGATAGTCTTTATGCTGTACTGCCATGACCTCTCCATCTTCCGTTTTCGCTGTCACTTTCAGACATTCCGGCATCGTTTTCATCTCAGCCGCAAGTGAATGATAGCGCGCCACTTGCATATTTTCCGGACAAGCTTGAAATAGCAAACAGTCCTTGTCAAATGTAATCTGCGACTGTTTCCCGTGCATCAGTTCTTTTGCATAGGTGACCGTTGCTCCAAACGCTGCACAGATTGCCTGATGCCCAAGGCAGACACCAAATGTTGGAATCTTTTTTCCAAGTGTCTTTGCCACTTCTATAATAACACCTGCATCCTCTGGTCTTCCCGGTCCGGGCGAGAGAATGATGCGTTTGGGATTCAACGCTCTGATTTCTTCCACTGTCATCTCATCGTTTCGAATCACCCGAATATCCTGCTCCATCTCACCGATCAGCTGATACAGGTTGTAAGAAAAACTATCATAATTATCAATCAGTAAAATCATATTTCTCCCTCCTCTGCCAATTTCAATGCATCCACAACAGCTTTTGCCTTATTGATGCACTCTGTATATTCTTTTTCCGGAACAGAATCGGCGACAATTCCCGCTCCTGACCTTACAAATACCTTTCCGTTTTTCTTATATGCAATGCGAATTGCAATACAGGTATCCATATTTCCGGTAAAATCAATGTACCCGATTGCCCCTCCGTAAATGCCACGTTTGTTATTCTCCAACTCTCCGATCAACTGACACGCCCTGATTTTCGGAGCACCTGAAAGCGTTCCGGCAGGCAGTACCGCCTCGATTGCATCAAGCGCATCTTTTCCCTTGCAAATTTCCCCACGCACAGTCGATCCGATATGCATGACATGCGAGAAGTATTCGATAGTATGAAACTTTTCTACCTTCACCGTTCCAAATCTGTTGATTTTTCCGAGATCATTTCTTCCAAGATCAACTAGCATATTATGTTCTGCAAGTTCCTTTTCATCTGCAAGCAGTTCTTGCGAAAGGGCTCTGTCTTCCTCATTTGTTTTCCCCCTCGGTCTCGTTCCTGCAAGCGGAAATGTATGCAAAATTCCATTTTCCAGTTTCACCAAAGTCTCCGGCGATGCACCGGCAACCTCAACATCCGTACCGGAAAAATAAAACATATATGGCGACGGATTAATTGTCCGAAGCATGCGGTAAGTATTCAGCAGACTTCCTTCAAACGGGGCACTCAGACGATTAGAAAGTACAATCTGGAAAATATCTCCCTCCCGGATATATTGTTTTGCCTGTTCTACCATGCCACAGAATTGCTCTTTCTCAAACAGTGGTATGACTTCTCCCATCAAACATCCTTTTGTTTCCTGCTTTTTTTCACCTTTTTTCAACAATTCTACAAGCTGTTTTAACTCCAGCACCGTCTTGTTATAACCAACTTCTATATCGTCCAGAGACATATTTACAATCAAAATGATTTTCTGACGAACATGATCAAATGCAATGACTTTATCAAACAGCATCAAATCCACATCTTTAAATGCCTCACTGTCTTCCACCCTGCATCTCACAGATGGTTCACTGTATCCCAGATAGTCATAAGAAAAATAACCGACTAGTCCTCCTGTAAAAGAAGGCAGATACGCAAATCGAGGACTTTTGTAATCTGCAAGAATCTGTCTGATATGCTCTGAAGGATTCTCCGTCTCAATTTTGACATTCCCAATTTGCATTTCCCCGTCAATACAGGTGATTTCTAACTTGGGCGCAAATCCAAGAAAGGTATAACGTCCCCACTGTTCATCTGCCACAGCCGACTCCAGCATATAACAATGTGTGGATACATTTTTCAATATTTTCATCGTCTCAATTGGTGTTGTAAAATCAGATAAAATCTCACAACTGATTGGCACAACATTGTATTGTCCGCTCTCTGCAATCTTTTTCACTTCACGAAATTCCGGTAATATTTTCATAATCACGACCTCCTCTTACACACTTTGTTCAAGTCACAATTACATTCTGTCAAAATTTTTTCAGTTCTTGAATAGCGTTTTTATACCACAAAAAAACGTCCTTGACAGAATGATAGTTTCTGTCAAGGACGAATAGTGTACATGTATAACAGGTACGACACAATCCGCGGTGCCACCTTGAATTCACGGAATCTCCGTGCTCTTAGCAGGATACAAACATACCCTCGGCAACTGACGTATGCCTACACGTTGCAGAATACTCTGTAAATATAAACTTTACATTTGACTGCACCCTCCGCGGTCCATTTGACAACTTGTTTCTCATCTGGTTCTCAGCATCCCAAACTCTCTGTAAAGGCATCATTGCCGTTATCTCCGCTTCAACGGTTTGACGTATTAAATTTTTTATTACAATAGCACATGATTTTTTTTGTGTCAAGACAATTTTGAAAATTCATGTAAATTCCTTCATGTAAAATTGCCATATATGATACCACAAAGCATGACAGTGCTGCTCCGATCAACATAATTTCGCTACTTTTATTTCCAATACTTTTCTACAGACTGCTTTGCTTCTTCCTCTGACATTGAAAAATCTTTTCTAAGTTTCGCTATTGTCTGTTCTTTGGATATCTGAAAATCCATGCAGGTCTTAATCATCCCCTCAAGCAATCCAGTTTCTCGACCAGCCTTATGTCCTTCATTCCATGCCTCTTCTTTCAAAAAGTCTCGAAATTCATTCTCATCATATTCTGTCAAAATCATTTCAATAACCTCCGCTCGGTTTTTCCAAAGTACCTCAGACAGTATTCCTTCGCCTACATTTTTATTTCCAATACTTTTCTACAGACTGCTCTGCTTCTTCCTCCGACATTGAAAAATCTTGTTTAAGTTTCTCCATTGTCTGTTCTTTGGATATCTGAAAATCTATGCAGGTCTTAATCGTCCCCTCAATCAATCCAGTTCGCATTCCACGCTCTATTCCGTCTTCCATTCCAGCCTTATGACCTTCATTCCATGCCTCTTCTTTCAAAAAATCTCGAAATTCATTCTCATCATACTCTGTCAAAATCATTTCAATAACCTCCGCTCGGTTTTTCCGAAGTATCTCAGACAGTATTCCCTTCTTAATACAGACATCCACAGCATTTTCTACAGCATCTTCAAATATCATTCCCACCGCTATATTTTCACGAATAATCGCAATAAATTGAGCATATTCCTTCAATGCTTTGCACTTTTCCATCAACCTTCGGTTATGCCCAAGATTAATATTAAGAACTAACGTAGTACATTCTAATGCTGGTGTTACTACCTTTCCATTTGTGATAAACAAATCACTCAGCTTCAGCTCCTGCCGTTCCGGTTCTTCCTTCGTCCCATTGTAAAAAACAAGATACTGTGGAAATGGAATATAAAGTGGTGAATTCGTATACAACCGCTGTTTTACCGGCTCAATCTGTTCCCGATACAAAGATGAAAAATAAAACAGCCCGCGTAATGGCAGATTCGGACTGAATGAGCTTTGATGTTCATAAAGATTCAGCACATCATCAATCAGAAATGATAAATCATTCTTCATCCCCATGTACACAACATCTTCAATCGTTGTAATTGTCAAATCTTCCGGATTGGTATAATCACTGTTATTTATCGCATTGTAAAGCTCCAGCAAATCTTTCTTGTCCTGAAAAATAAGGCGAAATAGTCTGTCTTTATACTTCTTATTTATTTTATGTAATGTCAATCTTTGTTCCTCCTTCATTGTATCAAACATCATTTTACGAATCAATCAACAAAAAGAGAAAATACTCCCATAGGCATCACCGGCTTTCTTTTGTATCTTACAGGTTGGATTTTATTTGTGACGATTGTCACACAAAATTAGAAATAATAGAAACTTCTTAGAAGTTTTGATTTGTGACATTGATCTTAACACAATGTAATGTGAACTTCAATCAAAAATTATATAATAAGCTCACAATAACAGATTCTAGCTAAATGAAATTTGTTTCTACTTCTTCTCTAACTCTCAAAAAAGTAGCAGTTTTTAATATCTGTTACGATATTTTGCGGTATTCTGCGATACCTTTTCTTTGAAGAAAAATGCCTGTAAACCTTGATTTTCAGCGAACTTTTCAATATTTCCAAACATTTTTCCATAAAATATAACACTTCTACATAAGCCGTGCGCTCAACCTCCATTCCGCTTCGCTTCATGTCGGTTGACGGGCGTCGCCCTATGAATAGAAAACGACAGTCCTCCCTTTATGCAAGCATAGGGAGTCCTGTCTTATTTCTATTCGCACGGCTTACTTCATTACAATATTTATATCTACTCGAAAATGTTGATTTTACGCTGTTTTTCGCTATCTATCTTCTGATTTACTCCATTTTTACTCCAATTTTAAGCCAATATTTTCAGTTCGGCTACTTCTTCTTTTTTCTTTTCTTCTGAAACGTGCGTGTATAAATCAGTTGTCATTGCCAATGTGGAATGACCTAAAAGTTTCTGCACTACCTGTTGGTCTACTCCATTTTCATAACACCTTGTAGCGTACGTATGTCGCAAAGTATGACAGGTAAACAGTTCAAATATCTTCGGCTCTCTCTTTTCTTCCTTTGCTAGTTCAATCTCTATTACATTGATTTTTGCCACATAGTCTTTGATTGCACTATTGACGTTATAATAATAAACTGGCGAACCGTCCGAACAGGTAAATACCAAGTTTTGAAATTCTTTGTGCTGTTTCCATATTAAGCGTTTCCACATCTTCTGTTCTGTCTGCTTTATCTTCTGATTTTGCAAAATCTCATATACTTCATCTGTCATAGGAATAACACGATTGCTTGATATGGTTTTGGCAGTTGTGTAGAAAAACTTTGAACCCTCGACGGGACTAGAAGCCTTTGAATAATGAATTGTCTTATTGATTGTAATTTCTCTTTTTTCAAAGTCACAATCTTCCCATTTCAGCCCAAGCACTTCTCCAATCCGACAACCTGTTGTCACAGCAAATTTCAAAACATTGATGTGTATGTAGGAAGAAGCAAATGTAAAGAATTTTTCCTGTTCCTCTCTTGTTAATACACGCCTTTCCTTTTTCACTTCTTTTGGCATTTCCACACCGATACAGGGATTTTTTCTGATGTATTCACTCAATACCGCTTTATCAAGCATATCACTTAACATAAATCTGATATTCGATACCGTTCCATGTGCAAGACCGCTGTCTATCAAATCATTCAAAAACTTCTGAACGTGATATGTTTTAATGTCCTGCAAATACATCTTTCCGATAGAGTTCTTCACTCTTGAATTGTAGTAACTGTGGTTTTTGTATATCGTAGTCATTTTGACTGTTTTCTTCTTATACAACTCCGTCCACGTTACATACCATGCGTTTAAAGTGATACTTTCGCCATTGCCATTCAAACCATGTTCATCTTCATAAACCGCTTCTCGCAACTTCCGTTTCAATTCATTCAATTTGAAATCATAAAGCGTTTTACGTTTTCCTGTTTTACTTGTAAATCTTGCAATATAGCGTCCGTCTGCTCTCTGTGAAATTCCCTTACCGAGTTCTTTGCCCTTTAAATCTTTACCCATACCAACTTTCCTTTCTTCTACTGAAAGAAATATGGTAAAGCAAATATTTCAATTTTCATTATATCGACACCCCATTTTCTTTTCAAGCCCTTTTACATTGATATTCCAACCATTCATCAAGTAATTTTTTATTTGCATACAGTCGATTACCAATGCGTACCGTAAATCTATTTTTAGGATTATTCAACAGTTCTCTTGCCTTTGTCTTTCCAATCCCCATATACTCACAAAATTCATTTATATTTAGTAACGCTTTCTCGATACGATTACCCCCTTTCGCCTAATTTTCTTGCTTTTATGTAATCATCATACAACTGCTTCTGTGTGATATTCATTTCTCCATTTTTTACAAGATTACCAATATAATCTCTTTTCTCTATCTTTCCAACCTCTGCAAACAGTTTCAAAGACGGAGCAACATACTTTTCCAACCACTCCCACACCTTTTGTAAACTTTTCTTCTGTGGTTGCATGGTAAATTTGACCTTACCTATATCTTTCATCAGTTCCACCCATGCTTGATAGGTTGGATAAAGCCTTTTTCGTGTTGTCATGCTGTCTGTCGGCTTTTCTAAAAATCGTATTTTGCTGTTCAATACTTCCATTGCCAGTCCTGCCACATCTCTATATCTCAATAATTCCTGTACTACGCTTACCGCCATTACCTGCCGAAATCTCAATTCATATCTGTTCCAATTCGCATCTAATTCTGTTCCATACTTTTTATTCTGTTCATATCCCTTTTCATAAAATACCAATCTCAAATTACTTGCTGAACTGCCGAGATAAAGACTGCCACCTTTACTCTGAAACACTTCCTCTTTCAGTTCTCCCGAGTCGTGAAAATCTATCTCACGTAACTTTGAAGAAAGTAATCCCTCTTTTGTCCGTACAATCAAATCGGGAATACTCAAATACGGTTTTCTGTCGTCGATCGCCAAATCAATCCGAGGAACATTAATGTGATACTGGCAAACTCTGTTTAAGAAATCAAACCATGTTTCCTCATTGAGTTGTAAAAAATTTTCATAGTTGCGACAGCCTTTCCCACTCATTAAAATCTGAAAACCTTGATACTGTGCGTTTCCTGTTGGCTTTAGCACTTTGATATTATCGAAGATTGCCACAACCTCATGTCCTGCAATCCCCTTTTCATAGCCTGTTACCGTCATAAGTTCCATAGGTATTCTCAGCACATCTTCTATAACTGCTTCTAACGGAACTTCCTTAATGGTTATCTGACACCAATCTATCAAGGCACTTAATTCTTCTTTCTGTCGTATTACTCCCCTGTTAGTGTAGGGGAGTTCTGGAAGAAAACTTCCGCTTCTTTCTTCCAAATTTATCAAACCTCCTTATCTGCAACAGCGTTGCCATTGCCCTGCCCTCAACCTGCCGTTTGGTACGTCAGAACGAGGACAGGAATTTTGACCGCCTACATATTTTTGTTTGGAACAGAGTGGATACCCTTACAGGTAATCTTCTCCACTAATACAGGGAAATTCCCTCTCTGCACATAAGGAGCATAAACTGGTTCTTCCAATTCCACCACAGCATAAGGCTCAATCTTTGGAAGTTCCATTGCTTCCAAGCGAATATCCACGCTGTTTCCAAGTTTCATGCTTCCAAGATGAAGTTTTAAGGCTTCTACTTCCTCTGTTTTCTTCTTACTGTCTTTGTCATAGCGGTAACAGTTATCCGCACCCATGAAACGAAGTTCTCCAAAGGCTTCTTTTACCTGTTCTTTTGTTAATGTAATCTGCATACACGTTCCTTTCTCCCCGTTGAACCGATAGGTCAGTTTCTCATATTTTCATTTTCCTATTACGACGTCGTTTTTAGTTCAGTTATTTCTGAACTCAATTGTATATTAGCACAGACATATTCGTTTTGCAATATAAAGTTTAGTTTTTTATAAACTTTTTGTTTTCTTTTTTCTGAACTTGTGGTATAGTGTCCTTAGATGATAAGATATGAGCAGTTATAACGAGATATAGAAAGAGAGGGTTTTTCAGATGAATACAATCGCAGAACGGATTAAATTTGCCATGAGAGCAAAAAATAAAAAACAGGTGGATATAGTCAAAGATACTGGTATCAGCAAAGGAGCGTTCAGTTCCTATCTTTCAGGACAGTACAATCCGAAAGCCGATAAAATGGAACTGATTGCCGACTCTTTAGATGTAGACTTACGTTGGCTTTACGGGGAAAATGTGCCTATGGAAAATACTCAAAAAGATGATACTGCCTTGCAATACGTCTTTTACAACAACTCCTGCTCCGAGTATCTTCTTGATGATTTAGATGATATGTATATCGCAATGAAAACACAGTATTCTGCCCTCATTCCACGTTTTTATGTTCTTGTCAACCGAAGCGGAAATGAAATACACATACTGCCATTATTTTTAAGGAAGGATAGTTCTGAATTTTATGATTGTCCGTCTGATTTTTTCCACGCAGACAGGCACAGCATTTTCACAAGAGATTTTGACAGTATCAACGTGGAACTTTCAACTGCTACGATTTACTATTATGGGATTTATACAAAGACTTATGAGCCGAAAGTTACCATGCTTTCCTACTCACAGGCTGATGATTGCTTTTATATCGACAACGGAATACAGGACGGTCACATAAAGGCATTTGAAAAGGAACTGATAAAAGAATCACTCTACTTAAAACACATTGCCCAGTAACAGCCAAGAGGACTTGCAAGGTTTCTGACCTTACAAGTCCTCTGCTGTATCATAGTGATGTTGGCTGTGTCCATTCCGTCAAGGACTGCCCTACGGCGTATCGGCTTCGCCTTGTTCCTTGACCTCACTAGGTTTTCTCTTTTTCTTGACACAATAAAAGCCTGCACGATTTTTCTTCAATCCGACAGACTCTCATTCTTTCACATACTCTATCAATTCTTCTATTCCACAATCCAAGTAACTGCACAGTTTACAGATTAGTTGTGCGTCTAATCTCTGAAATTCATTTCTGCAATAACGATTAAAATTAGACCTCGGTATATCCAATTCCTTACAAATGGTATTCTTACTAATTCCTTTTTCTTTCAGCAGTTCCTCTATGTGAAGTTCCAAATGTCCATACTTCATTACCTCACCTCTACATAAAAGTATATTCAATAAATCTTTATGTAGTAATTCACTATATAGTGAGGTACTATATAGTTATTCCTATAATTATTATAGAAACAGAGGTATATCAAAATGAAAAAGAAATTATTATTTGTCACTATTATTCTAATCTTGCTTGCAGGTGTTCTTTATTACATTAGTTTACCCGATTATCTTGTATTTAACAGTATGTCATTCAGTAATGGGGCTAATCGTGATACCGAACTACAAGTTATCGTATATCAATACTGGAATACTGATGAAGTGATAGCAGAAATCGAAGCAGAACATAATCAAATCAACGGAACTCCCACTATCCCTACAATCAATCTATACCACTCTAAATGGTCTTTTCACAACGGATATGACCATTTTATAGCACCACTATCAATTATGATTGAAAAGGAAAAGCAGACAGTCCTACCAAAACTGTCTGCTACAAACTGAAATATGTGCTTTCTTAATTATCTTCTTTTTTATTGTTTCTGCTGATATTCGAGCTTAACAAACAAATTCCAGAGCATAAAAATACGATCCAAATTATAAAATTCTCTTGATTTATCGCATTATAAATCAAACATATTATGCTGAGTATAATCTGCACAAGTGAACAAATTATGCCTATTTTTTGAGATGTTATTTTTCTATCCATCCTTGTCTCCTCCACAACTTCAAATTGAACAAAATCGCTGCGCGATGGCCTGCCAAGGCTGTGGTGCAGTTTC
>OBWT01000068.1_pt1 | contig 57815 bp, 63 predicted proteins | sample 1476541 | NCBI WGS metagenome assembly OBWT01 (sample SAMEA2580134, study PRJEB22360) | human gut metagenome | biome: human gut; feature: human-associated habitat; material: faeces | place: Denmark | collected 2008/2010 | reverse complement strand
AATCACTTTTATTTGGCTCAAAGGTTAGGGCATTATCTAAGAAGGTGATAGTCACACCTTCATGATTTAATGTAGAAATAATTGAATTTAAGTCAACGATACTTCTGGCCAATCGATCAATTTTTGTCACCAAAACTTTATCGCCAGCTTTTACAATTGAAAGCAGCTCTTCTAATTCTTTTCTTCCTTCTTTTTTTGTACCTGTATATTTCTCACTAAAAATTTTTTCTGCTCCAGCTTCTTCTAATTTTCGAATTTGGGTTTTGTAATCTTGATTGCTGGTACTGACTCGTGAATACCCATAAATGGCCAATTTTTCCTCACCTTTTCTGAACATAAGTTTTTGACACTAGATAAATCCAAGTATAACACGAAAAAACAAAGAGGTCAAAAACTTAAAAGTTTTTGACCTACATTTTTATTATTTATAAATAAATTTAAATCTATTCTAAAATTCCTATTTTCAGACAAATACCGTTAATTAAAATATACCTTCAACTCAGTCAGAGTTAATCCAACTTTTTATTTCTTTAAATAGTTTCTTGCTATTAGAAAATTGTGTAATATCTTGATTATTTCTATCTAACATCGATAAATCTACATAATAATCTGGCGGAACAGGTTGATTGTTAAACAACCGTTGTCCCTTTATGGGCTTTATCGTCTCATAATAGCCAACAGTATATACGAACCACCAATAATTATCGGAATTTTGATTGGTTAAAAAACGTCCTAAGTTAACCGAAGTATACCCGGCAGAAGGCATACCAAAAACTTTTACATTTGGATTATTCTTTAACGCTAAAAGTAAACTTTCAGCGGCACTTGCTGTGTTATTGTTTATTACAATTGCAACTTTTTTTCCTAGTTTCTTTTTGTGTAATGATAATTTATAAAGATTCAGTTCGTTAATCGTTCCTGGAATACCACCAAATAATTTACCATTTTTTAAGTAAACAGGATACTTTTCCTTTTTATTATTAATATTGCTAAAGAGCATACCATCGGGAATAAAAGAACTCGCACCAATAATCATAGGTTCTTTCAGTCCGCCATAATTATTTGATAAATTTAAAACAATGTTGCCAGAAATATTTTCGATTAAATCTGTCAACTTTGATGCATATTTAATTGAGAAGTTATCATCATTGCTATAGACGCCTGGAATATTAATAATTGTAAGATCCTCATACTTTGAAATACTTGGTAACTTAAGAGTTTCCATATCTTCCATATCTTTGTCACTACTTATTTGTTTTACAGAACTATGTTTGTTAGCACCATATACTAATGTATTTAAATTATCCACATTAGTTACTTTTCTACCGTATCTTGTTAATTCTAAAATATTTCTCCACTCATCTTTATTAGTAATTACTCCATATTGAGATATCGTATGAAGTACTTCATAGCTCCTAGAATCAATCGATTTTAGAGGTAAAAAGAAAAAAGTAAGAGCAACAAAAATAATGACACATGCGCTAATAATATAAAAAAGTAAACATTTTTTGATACTCATCCTGTTCATCGTCCTTAACAAGTAATATACTACAATATTTCACTATACATGGCTGTTCTAACTAATTTTATTTTTCATCAATGTACTTCTTTCTTTATATCTATAAATTGGTTCACTAGCTTCTGGTACTCTTTTAGCTGTTCCTTTAAGCAAATCGTAAATATTCCACCCATGAAACTACCAAAAAACAACGAGCCTATTAATGAACCAAAAATAATAAATTCTTTTTCTATAAAAACTTGATGAAAGTTTGTTAGCATAACAAACATAAATAAGGCATTACATATAAAAAGATTAAGGAATAGCTGAACACTAGAGAAATCTTGTTTTTCATCAAGAGCAATTGGTTTAAAGAAACGATACATAACATAATATTCACTGATCAATATTCCCATTAATAATATGCCTTTTACTATTATCAGCCAAGAAAAATCGCTAAAAATAAGATCAAAAAAACCAAGTACTGGTATAAACACAAATAGCCATCGAAATTGATAAACATACTGGTAAAAATTATGTGTCTTTAAAAAATCCATCTGTTTTTGAAACTTTTCTTTATCCGTTATATCCATATAAGCATCTCCCTTTTTTAACGATTACTATTGCTTATTCTATCGATTTTTTGCCTATTATTCACTTTGAATGAATCCTCTCTTTATTATTAATATGGAAGAAGCATACCGTAAAACAACGCTTTCATAAAAGGCGAACATAATAAGAAATAATAGTTAGTTTTATTAAAGCATAAATACAGTTAAAATAAATCATACAAAAGTCCTAAATCAAGTTTTATTTTAAGTTTCTAACTTTGATTGTTTTAGTTAAAAATGACACAACCAGCTTGTATCTTATTCATAACATAGTATTTTATTGCAAATCCAAAGAGCCGAATTTTTAGTTTCGGCTCTTTTTTTGTATCTATTTTTCTTTGACTACTTTGGGACAAGTTTGATCCGTAAGGGCGAATTATTTATAGGGAGTTAAACACCTATAAATATTACGAAAGACGGTGTTCCACATGCATCCATTATTAATTGAAGCAGTTACAAATTTAATCATTGAGTTCTTATTCTTGTTTTTCCCAAAAGAGTTCGATAATCCTTTAACAAAATGGATTTTCGAATGGGCTGTTTCCAATTTGTTAAAGCTAATTTTTTACTACGTGAAAAGAAAACTGGAAGAACACAGATCAAAATAGCCAACAACAGGAAAAAGGGTATAATTTCCTCTTTTCTGTTGAAGTATGCCCAACTTGAATGTCCTGCTACGTATCTGATAACAATTTGAACATAGAAAAGAACCAACAGAGTATACCCTGTTGGTTCTTAAAAAAATTGTCTTATTTATTCTTTGCAATACAACAATTACTTTTTTATTTTATACCAATAGTATATCCTTTCAAGCAACAGCATAATTCCATATATTATTATCGCTGCTATCAAGATGTTCAATAACTTCGATAAATTGAATCCGTCAAAATAAATAATTTGAAAAATTTGAAGTAAAACTATTCCCCAAAAAATAAGAATATTTGTTGGCTTTAATAAGCCTCTATTTCTATTCATTTTGACCTCCTAAATAGTTTATTTGAATCTGCAATTATTCCACCATGTCATTGCCAAAGTACCTGAAAGAATCAGTACATTACCCGAAAGCGAAGAAAGAGCTCCATATCCAAACATATTTACTAAACATTTTCTCTGTGCTGCATTCGTTTTTACTGTGATTCTACCACTCAAATCAAATATTCCCAACTTGAGTATCCTACTATATACCTAGTAAAAATTGGAATATAAAAAAGAACCAACAAAGCATGCCTTGTTGATTCTTTTGTGTGCTACTTTCTTTTAAAGTAGTAATAAATATTTTCTAGCAACCCTAGTACTATAAAAAGAACTACTGTAGAAATGAATATTTCTAGAAGCTTTTCCCAATTAAATCCAAGGAAATAGATTTGCGTAATAAAGTTCCAAACCATAACTACGAAAAAAATCAGTACACCTTTTTTAGAAAAAATAATATTATTTTTCTTCATAATTATTTAAACCTACAATTATTCCACCATCCTAAAGCAGCGCCGCCTAATAAGACAACAACTCCTCCTCCTCCAAGGGTGGAAAGTACAGAACTTCCATATAAATTAACCAAACAATTACGCTGTGCAGCAGTTGTTTTTACTGTGATTCTACCACTACTGCAGTATCCTGGAGGTACTCTTCCTAAGCGTTCATCTGATAAACACTCCCCACGACCTCGAGGTTGTATAACATGTCCCAAATCTCCATCTACTGGAAAATCAACATCATCAAGTGTAATTTCTTGGTCTGCTACACTTTCATCATTTGCTACCTCAGCAAATGCTACTCCAGGATAAACAAATACCCCTAACATGACAACGCCCAATAAAAACATTACTAGTTTTTTCATTCCTTGATCCTCCTAACTTTCTAATTGTTTCTCTACCCAAACATCTAACCGAATTTCATCTTCGTTATAAAGTACTATCTTGTATTCCTTGTTAATAAATATTAATGAAGGAACCCCTGTTAATTGGTATTTATTAATAATTTGTTTTTTTGAATCTTCAGATAGGCTTTCTGTATCTAAGTAGTTTAATTCAATATTTTTTTGCTCAAATACGTTTTTTAATTTTGGTACAAATTTACGACAATACTTACATGTCTTTCTTCCAACATATATAAATTTTCCTTCATTCCCTTTATCTACTAGTAATTCTTTGCTAGAAACTTTGTTAAAATTTTCCACCTCTTTCTCATATTTTGTAAATTTTTTATTCTCTATCGCTTGTTCCTTTGTAATAGAATTTTTTGTAGTATTGATCTCATTACTACAGCCAATCAATAGTAAAATACAAAAGAAACATAAGATTGTTAATATTGTTTTCTTCAAACGTTCCTCCTTTACTATTAGATTTTAGAAAGCGCTTATCTCAAATTCAGTATAAAATAATAACTTAAAATGACAAAGTGAAATCAATGAAATGATAAATTATTATCATTTAAAATAAACTTTATTTCATATTATCTAACGTAAAATAAGGAGCTTGTAGTATGAAGGAATTTGGTCTGCAGTATCATTCCATAAACTTTCATGGTCATCTGCGATTCAAGCTGCTTACAATGAAAGTTCTTGTCATTCATTTAATAGACAATATTCTTAATAAATAAAACAGATAGCAATCAAGAAACTTGGCTGCTATCTGTTTTATTGTCTTCTCCCTTTTTAAATAAACAAATCCCCGTTGTGATAATACCAACTAACGGTAATAGACTTAGTAAAGCTAGATATTTCGACCACCCAATATCAACAAACCTTCTTGCTTGGAACAGAAAACCTATAATAATCATTATAAAGAACACGATCCTAAGAAAATTATAAAAATCAAATGGACCATTTATCACGAAATATTTTAAATAATTGTTTTCAATCAGAGACTTTTTGTATACAAACATTGAAAAAGTTTCTATCCCTAATCCAAACACAAACAGTATACACTGATAATACCAATATTTTCTTCTTGATAATCCCTTGTTTAAATCAAAAATATTTTCCAAATCTATATCCCCCCAAACCTACTAATGCTACTTTATGTATTTATTTACAATACCATTGTAATTGGCAAATACATAAAATAGCAAATAATATCCTAAAACAGCTATGATTTTTTCCTTACAAAGTATACATTTCTGATTGAATTTATCCTATTTTAGTAAAGTAATTATCTATTAAACAATATATAAGACTGTCTCTTGGGGGGAGACAGTCTCTAAGGTTATAACTTATTTTAGCCTTTCATTTCTAACAAATAATCATTCATAGAACTGAACGATCAATTTATTCAGTTTGTAAGAAAATAGTTAAATCTGAAATAGCTATTTTTATTTTACAGTATCTACCCCGGCCTTTCAATTGCCTTGATATTACTTTTATTTCAGGATTATTTAACATGAACAAATACTTCTGAATCTTTTACATAAACGTCATGGTAATAATTAGATTTCATTAACTCACTTTCTTCTTTATTCAACGCGTTAATATCAAAGATCTCCATGTTCACGTTTAAACCAGTGTACGTTCTAAATAAAAACTGATTTGGCCAATAAAGGGCTTCATTTGGTGGAACCAGTTCTTTTAATATAGGATAATTCTTCGAACTATTGACAAATACTGGGGAATCCTTAAATAAAGACGTACTATGCACAGTCACCGTGTCACGGTTCACTAGGTCTTTTAAATCATCGGCTAATATCATACTTTGTCGTTCAAAAGATTCCTTTTGGTGGCTTAACGCACTAGCATAAACAAATGTAAAAGATAAAAGGTAAACACAGAAAAGGCAAACCGCTGTTTTTGACACATAACCTACCGCGTTTTTAGAAGTATTTGCCAAAGTAAGCATGATAATTGAAACTACAAAAAAACTAAATCCATAGCCGTACCTAGGTGAAATTAACAAAAGCTTTTCCGGAAAGATTAAAAAGACGCCGTAACTCAAAATAGAGCCTAAAAATAGAAATAATACTGCGTATAAAAAGCTTTTAACAGGCGATACTTTCGCATTAAGAACCGTACTTAAAACAAAGAAAATTACTAGAATAAAAAACAAAAGTATCCATAGTTTTGTACTCTGTTCAGTTATTTTTGACAGATACATTTGACTATTTACCAGGATTGTTTTGGGTATATCCTTAACACTCGCGATTGTTGTCATACCGCCTCGCGTTGCTATTTCAGGATTAAATTTTGTTTCAATAAGATAAAGAAACATGGCGCTTATATAGCTAATCATAGCTACAATCGCTTTTTTAAGCACAGCAATAAACGATTGATTGTCTAACAGCTGCTTCAGTGATAATGCTAACACCATCACGACATAGATCCCCGAAGACGCCTGATAAGTATTACACATCAAAAAAATGCTTAAAATAGAAACAACTAAAAATAAGACTTTATTTTTATTCCAAAATAGAAATGGAAGAACAGAAAATAAAAGGCTCAAAGACATGTAAGGACTGTCGAACCTGAAACTTAAATTTTGTAAAAACCAAGGATTAAAGCCAACCAACATGGCTGCTGTTAAAGCTAAAAGAGATAGCTTCTTATGAAAAGAGTAAACAATGATAATCCCTGTTACTGATACAATGAATCCAGAAAGAATATGCGTCCATAACCCCATATCCGCAAGGTGTCTACTCCCTTGAACTAACCAAGAACCAATTTCGCTACCCCAGCGAGAATAACTTCTAGCAAAGTCCGTATTGCCATCAATTTGCCTGCCTGTGTCATCAATATAAGGAAAATTGATTATCCCTATGCTTAAAACTAACACTTGACACATTACTACACTTGTAATTAACAGATTTTTATTGGCCATAAGCCAACTTTGAAACTTATTCATTTTTTCACTCCTCAATTTTTATTAAAATACCCCCTAAGAAAACGAACACCTTTTATATTTACATTAAATGGGTCCATATATTAATCTTACAGGGTTTTCAAACTAAAAACCACGTTTTTTTATCGTATAAAATATAACCGTTGAATTTTATCTTTTCTTTTTTCATCCATTCGTATTCTCCTGGCTCATAGTAATCTTTAAAATTGGATCATCTGCTGTATTTCTTGGAAAACCACACACGACTCCTTCTAACGCTCGTTCCATTTTCGTTTGTTTTTCGGTTCTTTCCTTTTTACTTTCATGATATAACTTTTTCAAATCGATTTTTTCAGTCATGTTTTACATCCTCTCTTTTATTAAATGTTTTTTGTTACCTTGCTAAACTCAACCTTTTTGAATCTTCTGTATGGATTTTTTATTGTTTTTGATCAATGTATCAATCATGTTTTGCGTGATTGCATCCGGGATATACCCTTGCTTAATAAACAGCAGTTTTTCAAGATTGGCTCTGTACTTGTTGATTAATTTAACGTTATTTTTATCCACTTGATCGCCAGATCCAGAATGATACACTTTTTCTTTCAAGCGACGCTGCTCTTTTCTAAGCACACTAAGAGCAATCGTTAATTCAGACGTATTGAACGATTCAAGTTCTTTTATCGTCGTATATTGATAAAAGCAAGGATCTTCTATTATGGTTAATTCCCGTATTTCCATGCTCATTTCCCGCCTTTCTTATAATTCCTTACGTTAGGCTTCAGCTGGGCCAAAAAGCCCAACTGATACCATAAAATGTATATTTTTTTATCTATGCAGTTCGTAAAAGACTGCCTAGTATTGGATCAAATTGAATCATTCCAAATTCTGAAAATGCAGGGTTCGTCGTATTAACTACATACACATATTGCCTATAAGATTCTAAATCCCTGTGACAGTAAAGCCAATCACTAGTATCGCGTCCAACGTAGAATAATGATAAAAATCTCTGGCCATCCGCTGTTTTATTTTCAGTTACATAGTACACCAGGAAGCCATACTTCTTTTCGGCCGTCTTTATGATTTCCTCTATTTCTTCAGTGACTAAAATATTTTCACCTTGAAAGTAATTGCTGGTGTAATGGCATTTCCCTGTTTCCATGAACTCATCAATGACAGAACTTGATAGGTCGGTAAGCATCATTCTATACCATGCTTCTTTTTTTAGAGTTTCGTTGGCCATTGTCGTATTACTTAATCTTCTCATTTGTATTCCTCCAAAAGCAATATTTTTTTTAATTCGTTACTGTTAGATAATTGTTCTATTCTATGAGTTGCAATGAATCCTTGCCATAACTCCATCGTTATGGCAGGAACCCATTGAATATTTTTCTAAGGTACGCTATACTTATTCATGACTATAAATAGTTAACGTCCTAGAAATCTTTTGTCTTCAGCAAAAGGTTTCTTTTTTTGTGCTTTCAGCTGCAGGATCTAATAACTTATTGATAAATTCCTTATCTGCATCTGTACAAGCCGGATAATAGTTAGAAATGAAGAAATCTCCATTTTCGTCAATTTCTAGTGCTACTTTTCGCAACCCTTTAACGAAATAGAATATCGGCTTTTTCTTCCATTGTGTTACTGCACCGCTTTCTATCAGTTCTTTTGTTTTCTCACTCATCACCTTATTTTCATCCACTTCTTTCATTTGTTCCAGGGTCGCAATTTTATTTTTTAGTTTCGTGATTGCTGCGCCGTAGGTTCTCGCCTTAATGGCAGGCTTCGTCTTGTTATAAGCCTTTGCTTTCTCGTTGGCTTTTTCAAGCTCTTTTAGTTCATTTTTAAAGTAGTCAATGTTATTGACGCTTGTTTTTGCGCCAACCGTCGCATAACTTGATTTACCGACCACATGAACGTCTTTAATTAGCTCGTTTTTTTCCTTAAAGTCTTCTACCTTTTCCAGCATTTCCACTCTTTTTTCTTGTTTTTCTTGTTCCTTCAGTAATTTAATTGCACGATCATGATAGCCATTTACTTTCTTATAAATGTCCCCACGGCCAATAATGTTAGGCTGTCCGAAAGGGATACGGTCATGTTCCGCTCTAATTAAGCGGTGTGTTTCTTCGCTTTCTCTTTTTAGTCGTTGCAATTTCCCTTGTGCTTGTTCAAGTCTAGTCATTTTTACTCGCTTCTTTCTGTTTTTTATTTTTTTCAAAACTCATTTTTTTTGAAGATTTAGGAAGGGGTGCTTCTTTTGAACTTCGTTGGTTCGGTATTTTTCTGTGGTCCTCTCCTTTCTTTGTTTGCTGTTATGATCCATTTCTTCAGTGAGTTTGAGGTTTTGGGTGCGCAGAGAACAGACATCAGACACAAAGAAAACACAAGGGCGAGCTTGCTCGTGCATTTTACCCTTGTGTTTTCGACTGGCTGTTGTATGATTCGCAAGTACACAAGGCCGGCTCACTGAAGAAATGATAACCGCAACAGAGTGACGAGTGACAGAAAAATGCCATAGAACCAACTCCTTTTTTCTGTAGCAGTGAAACTGCTTCAGAAAAAACTTAAATCTGCGGAACGCTTCCTTGTGGTCTCACAAGGAACAACTCGTGTCAATGTCCTTTTCCGTTAAGCGAGGAACGAGTAGGAAAAGAGAAACGTTCACCAGTCGGAACGAATGGGAATAGAACGTTTAATTGACTCGTGTTGAGTGCAGCAGAAAATCCATTGGTTTTGGAGCAAGGGCAACTGCACCGCAGCGGAACAATGGATTTTGTCCTAGATTTCGGTTAGGAATGCTAAGAAAACTCTTTTCTTAGCATTCCTAACGTTTAATCTTTACCTCTTTTCTCTACCGCTTGTTTTCGTTTGTTTAGGAAGATATGGCTGTTTGAGCGACTTGTTTCCAACGTTCAACTGCTTGTTTTATCTTTTCTGGTACTTCCTGACGGTTACATTTTCCTTGTATTTGTATAACCTGTTGATTTCGATATTCTAATGTGAAGTAAGGCATATCTGGCTTTTCTTTTCTTCGGATAAAAACAATCGTTGTTTTTCCTTGTGTATGTCGTTCGATATAATGTTGACTGCCCACACAATGGCGTAGAATACTTCCTTCTTGAATGATTTCTTGTAATGAATGTGGTGTGAGAAAAAGCAAGTCGTCAATTTCAGCTTCTAACGCTTTAATTTGGTTTTTCCGTTCTTGATACTGCTTTTCTTCAATCTCACTTTTCAAAAGGTTTAGCGTGTTCATAGCGTTATCGTGAGCTACTTGTAAGTTTTCTGGATACAATACACTATCGTTATTAAGTGGGGTGTTCAACTCTTCTAGCATGTGTAAATAGTCCATATAGTAGTCAAAACGTTCCCCTTTTCGCATAAACCATTTTTGAAACTTGGTTAAATTCACCTCTTTCGGTAATTGCTTGATTTGCGAATAATGTACGTACTTTTCTATTTCGTTTATCATAGGCGCATTTCGCTCTTTTAACGTTTTTTCTAACATGAATTCATGAAAGGTTGGATTTCTTGTTTTTAATTTTTGTTTATTCGCTTTTAGCCATTTCTTAGTAATTACTCTCATATCTGCTTTATGAAAATACAGTCCAAAAACGTTGCGATAGTCGTCAAAAATGATTTCATTCGCAAGAGTTGTTGCGCCTATCTTTTGTAAAAACTCAATTTCGTTTCGGTATTTATAAATATGTGCCAGTTCATGGCGCTCTATTTCAGGTAACTGTAAGTACTTTAATTCCGATACAGTGGTTAGTTTTTCTTGCCAGTTATTTGGATAAAATACCGTATTTGTATAAGCACTACTCATAAAACCATAATTTGACAACAAGCCCTCATACCAGTCACCATAGTTGTAATGGGCTTTGAGGTGGGTATCGTTTGAAAAACGCTCAAAGTTTGACTGTTCATAAATAAGCGTTTCTTTACCGTCCTTTATCGTGTGCCAATAGCTATACGTTTGAATTTCTATTCGTTTTTTACTGATAAGGATAATACCGAATGAATAAAATTTTGTAGGATAAGAGAGCCTTGAGGCCTTTGTTAATCGCTTTTTGATAATCGGACAATTCTTGCGAGAACTCGCAAGAATTGTCTCCTTTTTGTTTTTCCATTCATACGTGGGTATTTGTGACGTACACCAATCAAAAAATGCCTTGGGTGTGGCTAGTGGTTTTTGTATTTCCCGATTCATATTCATTACAACTCGAACAATTTAATTTGTTCGTCCACCTCTTTTCTTTGAGGTTTAGGCTCTTCTTTTTTTGCCGGTTGCTTTTTGGTAGTCGTCATTACTTTTCCGATGACTTTCATTTCGGGTAGTTTTTCAAGTATGAAATATTCCTTTATCCAACCAAACGCCACCTCGTCTGTGACCATTACCATAGCATTTGGTCGTTTTTCGGCTTGTTCTTGGGCTTTTCCCATGCAATAAGTGACAGAGCCTTTTATGGTTCTATCTTCCTTTAGAATACCTTGAAAAAGGGATTCATCATTTTGTTTGCATAGCCAATTATGGATATATTCGACTGTATCGTCATGCTCGGTTTCTAGTTCTTTTAGCATTTTTTCGAGTGCTTGTTCTTGTGCAGTCGATGTACTTGTTAGGAAAAAGCGTTCATAAGAAAGTTTGTCACTAATTACTAGCCACTTGTATTTATTCCCTTGGTCTATTGTTTCGTCAATTGTTAGATAAAGGGAAGAATAGTTTTCGTCTGGGTCTTTAATCGTAACGGTTGCTTGTTCTGGTAGCTTTTCAAGGTAAGAAAGCAACGTTTCGACTGGATAAAGGGAGACATCAAAATTGGGATAGAAACATAAAAACTGGAAGTTTTTTCCGTTTCTTTCAATACTTTCTTTTCTGAAAGCTACACTGATATAACCTTGTGTATCATCAAAAATAGTGGTTGCTAGATTTTGATTGTATTGTTTAAGTGCGTGTATCAATTCTTTTACGGTTTGTATATTTTGAAAGTCCATAACGTTCCCTCGTTTCTTTTGTTAGCCCAACCTCTTATGAATAAGAGGTTGGGGCAAATTCACTTGTCAAAGGTCATGAGATACGTTATACTTGTTTTACAGTATTAAACATGCATAACGTTTTAGAAATCTTTTGTTAGTGGCAAAAGGTTTCTTTTTTTGTGCTTTTTTCGTGGATATAATTCAATACCTCTAAAATATCTTTTTCACCTCTTTCGTTGTTTTAAATGATAAATTCTGTTGTTTCGTGATTTTCTTCTGTTAAGATTATTTCTTGGTCGTAATACATGTTAGAAACTAATTCATGTGCTTGTTCTTCGCTTTCTGCATAAACATATACAGCTACCTCTAAGGTTTCAACAATTGTCACACAGTATTTTTTCTTTTTTTCAGCCATTCTTACACGTCCTTCCATTCAATATGGTTCAACAAAAATGATAGTTGGTTTAAACGGTCATTGGCATTTTTTAAACAACCATAATTTAATAACAGCGTGACAGTATCATTTTCATTGATTGCTTGGCTTAATTTTTGGTATTCCAGTTGTGCCTTTTCTAGGTCAAGTTTTAATTGTAGCTCATTCATTTTAACCACCTCCTTTCAGGTTTTTGGGTTTTGAACAACCATTTTTGTTAGGCGTTTGAGGAAGTGAAGCTGGACGGTCAAAAATTCCTTTTCGTCAAACGGTGTAGTCTACCCCCTTTTTCGTTTTTGTTTAGGTTGTTCATTTTCGCCAGTGTGTTCGTGTCGCTCGCTGTGCCGTGGAAGGACCATAGACATAAAGAAAAAACAAGGGCGAGCTTGCTCGTTTATATACCCTTGTTTTTTCGACTGGCTGTGGTACTGTAGCAAACAGTGAGCAGCACGTTACACACTGCAAAATGAACGGCCTGAAAACGAAAAAGGTCGCGTGACACTGTTCTGACATCAGAAAAGGAATTTTTGACCGGAACGCCCTTGATCTTTGTTTTCTAGTAGGTATGAAATGCCTACTAGAAATGTTAATCACTGCGGAACGCTTCCTTGTGGTCTCACAAGGAACAACTCGTGTCAATGTCCTTTTCCGTTAAGCGAGGAACGAGCAGGAAAAGGAAACGTTCCCCAGTCGGCACGAATGGGAATAGAACGTTTAATTGACGCGCGTTGAGTGCAGCAGTTAATCCGTTGGTTTTGGAGCAAGGGCTACCGCACCGCCGCGGAACAACGGATTCATTCCCTTTTCCCGAACTAAAAAAGGTGCACGTCTGTATAGATCGTTGCGCCCTGGTCTTGCATGACTATTTTTTATTGTGTTAAAATTACTTAGTACAATCGAATAATCAAAAAAACACTACTATTCGTCTGGTCGTTTAGTAGTGTTTTTTATTGATTTGTAATATCTTTCCGATTCATCGAAATAATTCACTATGTGAGCCTGTTCGAGCTAAAGTTAGAATCAATTTATCACCGTCAATTTTATAAATCAGTAACCAATCTGGTTCAATATGGCACTCTCTTGTACCTATATAATTTCCTGTTAGTGCATGGTCTTTATACTTTGGTGGCAATGTTTGTTGTTCTTGTAAAAGTACTAGTACTTCTTTTAACTTCTCTAAATTCTTTCCTTGTTTCTTTGCTTTCTTAAAGTCTTTTTTGAATTGATTCGTGTAAAATATTTCAAGCATTTAAATCCTCCATTAGAGCATCCACGGAAGAAAATCCACCATGAACGTTTCCCTCTTCGATATCCTTTAATGCTTGTAAAGTATCTTTATTTCCCTTGTTAATCATAAAAGGAATTGCTTGCTCATTAATAGACTGTTTTAAGAAAATCGTAATTGCACTTGTCATGTTTAACCCTAAATCATCAAATAATTGTTCTGCTTCTTCTTTTAAGTTTTCGTCAACATTTACGTGTATAGGTTTCTTTTTTGTAGTAGCCACTTTTACCCCTCCTTTATGTACGTAATTATAACATATTATGTTGTTAAAAACAACATAATATGTTATAATTTATCACTAAAACTTTCAATAATTCATAACGGCTAATTATTAATTTTTCCATGGTATATGCTGGGTAGTAACGTGTTCCTATTGTGGTCTGTTCTCCTTATTGGTGAAAAATCTCTACACAAAGGAAGTGAAGTACATTTAAATTTGTATCCTCTTTCTTTCAGTTCTTTAGTTAAAAAACCTTTTGGGTCAACAATTACTTCCACATCATTCTCCACATTCACCTTCCATACTTCACCAACTCCTGGTACTGTAGATTTTAATCTCCTATCTTTCATGGCTGAAAGCCCCTTTCTGTCACATATCCTGGAATGATCCAAATTCCTATCAATTGACTTTTAGCTTGTTCTTGCGCTTTCTTTAATTCTTCTAAATACTTAGTATTTGGCTCTTTTACATAAGCCACACGAGCTAAACCTTCACCTACAAGCGTTTTTTGTAGTAATGTTCCATCTACAAAAATATAACCCAACGATCGGCCGTAGCGATCTGTTTTATCGCCCTTATCATATTCAAACGTAATTTCTGAAGCAGTAGACAAAAGTTCTTTTGTACGTTTGCTAGCTTCTAAGCCATAGGGCTGAACTTTTGTGTTTGGTTTGACCGTCTCCGGTGTGTCAATTAATAAAAAGCGAACCTTTTGTTCTTTTCCATCAATCCTCAAAACCGTGGTATCGCCATCAACATGACGGACAAACTCAGCTGGTATACGTTGATCGTTTGAAATGGTTTGAGTAAAATTACCAGTAACATCATTTGAAATATCTTGTGCTTTTTGTTCAGCGCATCCTGATAATAAAAAAGTGGCTACTGCTGTAAGCAGCAGCCACTTTTTACCGATTAACTTTTTCATATCCTCCCTCCTTCAGATAAATCTTATTGATAAACTGGCGGTTCCATATCCTCCATACCATAAAACGGTTCGGCGTTCGCCATTTCTGGCATTTGTTGTTTTTGTTCTCTATTTTGTACAGTTTCTTTTGATTCTAAGAATTCAAAGCCTGCTACGACTAATTCTGTAACATAATGCGTTTGTCCTTGTTGATCATCATAAGAACGTGATTGTAATTCACCATTTACTGCAATTAATGAACCTTTTTGCGTATATTTTGCTAACACCTCTGCAGGTTTCCCCCAGATTACACATTGAATAAAAGTCGTTTGGGCATTTCCGTCTTTATCAAGTCTTTCCCTTTTGCAAGCTAATGCAAAATTGGCAACGGCCTTCCCTGTTGACGTTACTCTTAGTTCTGAACTTTTTGTTAATCTTCCTACTGCACTTGTTTTAATCATTCTTGATTCCTTCTTTCTTTTTATTTGGTCGTCCAAAGAGGTTTTACCTCTTTGGACGTATAATCTAATTTTTTACTAATGTAATTCAATTCCTAGCACCACATAACCTTCACGTTGTGCATAATCCGTTATATAAATAACTTCCGCTTCGCATTCATCATCTAAATACATGCCATTCATATATTCTTCGAGAATTAAAATATCCCCTACTTGAAAATTACGATCGTTCTTTCTTATCTCAAATGTTTTTCGCCGTTCTTTTACTGCCTTGAAAAACTCGGTTTCAATTTTTAATGTGTGAATAACTGGGCGTCGTTGTTCCATTTTACTTCCTCCTTAGGCTGTTGCTGTTAATGTCTTTTGTTTGGCTTGTTCTTCTTTAACTACCTGCGAACCATACATATTGCGAATATCGCTCATATTGTATTTTTTCTTACTGCGTTTTTTATATCCATCGGGGGCTAAATACCAGGACTTTTTGTTGTTGCTCCATTTCATATTTAAAGCTTTTAACTCTTCTTTATAAGGCTTGGTGTTCCCTGATACCCATAAGAATGCGCCTATCACTTCAATTGAAACATTTTCCATTTTTAGCGTTAACAACTTGTGTATGATTTCTTGCCATTCTTGCGGTGTTTCTGTCGTTTCTTTTTGGTAGTACTCACCTTCTTTATTTTTGTGTGTATTTTTAAGCTTATCGAACAACGCTTCATACTCGTTATTTATTTGCGCCATTTCTTTATCAGTACCGCCCATGTCTGGGTGGTACTTTAAAGCTAGCTTTTTATATACGCGTTTCAATTCTTCTAATGTCGTTACATCTTTGATAAATTTCATGTTAATCGACCTTTCTGATTGTTGCTGAGCAGCTAAGCTGCCCAGCGTTCCAATTTTTCAATTGATTTTTTATCATTTTCAAGGTCGGCTTCTGTGTACCATTCTGGTAACTCTTTATCAGAAAATAGACTGTAGATAAATTCTAAGATTTCCATGCTTTCTCTAGCTTTAACAGCTGATTCACATTGATTAACGTAATATCTTACATCTTGTCTAAGTCTATCGACATAAGAATAATGAAACGTTTTGTTTCCTTCTACCATTTTTTTTAATCTGTTTTTTTCTTTTGTTGTTAGCATTTTGCTTTCCTTCTTTCAATTTTTATTTTCAAACAACCAATAAATAACTATGTTTTTGTCAACGCTTTTCCGACCAACCTTTTCGGTTGAGAGAGTGAGGCGCCGGGTGTTAGGGGTGCAACCCCTAAGGTTTGATTAGGCTCGTTTTTAGACGAAGGCCTGTTTGTTTGATTTCGCTTTTCAGTTTTCAAAGGTCAGAGGGGAAATTCTGGTTAGATTCCCTTTTCGTATATCGGTCGTTCGGCATAACCGACTAGAAAACATGTTCTGTCGGAGGACAAGGGGCGGCTTGCCGATGCCACTTGCCCTTGACCTCCGACAGGTTATGTTTTAGGTTATACTCGCCGAGTGACTGATAGACGATTAGGGAATCTTAGAAATTACACGGCTGTGAGAACTGATAAATCAAACACACTAGCCCTTCCTAAAAACGGGCCTGATTCAGACGCATGGTTTTTGCGTCTGAATCACTACGTCGGTTCTCCGACGTAGAAAAAAGAACGAAGCTTGACTTCGTTCTTTTCCTCTCTTAGGTGAGCGTATGCGAACTCAACCAATCTATTGGTGTTCTTCTGAAAGAAGAAAAGCTTGTTAATCATATTCTACGTGCTTTTTTACTTCATGTAAGCAGCTACTTAAAATTATCAAGTAGCTTATTAATACTTCAAATTTCTCGACATAAATTTCAGGAATAGAGACACAATACCTGTTAAAATTAACGCAGCGAATTTTTTCAAAATTTAAGTTAAAAGGTGTTCCATAGAAAATAGTAATTAACTTTTTTAAAGACAATAAATCATTAATAAAAATTGGGACAGCTTCTTTAGAAATACCATATGTTCCATCATGATAAATAGTGATTTCTACATCTCCTAAAATACATAAGTTTTCATTATCTAGCGTTAATCGAAAAGATCTCACGATTGTTTTTGCAAGTGTAACAGGTTGCCACCAAATGACATGCCATCGTCTTTTGCTTATGGGAATAAGTCCTGTTTCATCATCCAGACATCCTAATTTTTTTAACTCTCTTTCGTAACCGGCTAGCTTCTTTGCATGTATGCTAATAAAGTAGACAGACTTTCTGCTATACTATCAATTAAATAGACACTCATTTAGAAAGGATTTTTATTATGGTAGACAAACGAAAAATACCCCGTAAATTTGATGAAGAGTTTAAGCAATCCATTGTTAAACTATATGAAAGCGGCAAATCTCAGAACGCTCTTGCCACTGAATATGGCATTGCCATATCCACTATTGCTCGTTGGGTAAAACAATATTCTGAAGTGAAAATTGATGATGGGACGATCCTTACGGCTCGACAAATTCAACAATTACAAAAAAGAAATGCCCAACTAGAGGAAGAAAATCTAATCTTAAAAAAAGCGATTGCCATATTCACGCCACGCTCCACGAACGACTAGAGGCTATCCATATCCTTCGTTATGAACATGCCATTGTTACATTATGCAGAGTTCTTAAAGTTAATCGTTCAACTTATTACAAGCATTTTTCAGAGAATGTTGCCCCTAGAACATTGGAAAATCAACAAATTCGAAAAAATATTTTAGAAATTTACACGACTTCTCAAAAACGAGTAGGTCCGGCAAAAATTCAACGAATGCTTTCCCGTGACTATGGCTTACGCATCAGTATTGGTCGAGTATATCGACTAATGAAAACGATGGATTTACCTAAAATGTCTACCTCTAAACCTGTTTTTAAGCGGTCAAAAAAGCAGGTTTCTTTCGAACGACCAAATCACTTAAAACAAGCGTTCAATCCACCTGCTCCAAACCAAGTTTGGACAAGTGACTTTTCCTATATTCCCATAGGGAATAAATCTTTTGTTTATCTTTGTATCATTCTTGACTTATTTTCTAGAAAAGTGATTGCTTGGTCTGTGAGTCACAAAATAGATACTCTACTGGCTATTTCGACGGTAGAAAAAGCGATTCAATCACGAAGACCAACTGCACCGGTCCTTTTTCATACAGACCAAGGTTCCCAATATACCTCTTTAGAATTTAGAAGATACTTAGAAGATCGACCACTTGTTCATTCTTTATCTAAACCTGGTTATCCCTGGGATAACGCAGTAACGGAAGCTTTTTTCAAATATATGAAAAAGGAAGAACTGAACCGTCGGAAATTATCTTCGCTTCAAGAAGTACAACTTTCTTGCTTTGAATATATCGAAGGATTTTACAATACCCAACGACCTCATGGAACATTAAACATGCTTACTCCTAACGAAAAGGAGGAAAAATACTTTGAAAATCTTTAAGTATCTACTCTTTTTGTGTCTACTTTATTGACAATCATCCACTTGTTGAATTCTTTCTCTATTCTTCTCATGAAACTCACTCCCAATTAATGAATTTATCTTTTTCTAGTAATCGTTTCAGTTCACTTTCAAATTCTTCAGCTGAAAAAACATGCAATCGGTCAAACACTTCTTTGTACTCGTCCCCTTCTTTGTCAATAAAATATTCTTTAAACATATCAAGTTCTTCTTTAATGATTGAACTAGGTGTTACATAAATTAAGCGTGCATCTTCATAATTTTTTAAATGTTTAATGTATTTCGGAAACACACCCTGACTATAACGTCGTTTTGTTTTTAGTGTTAATTCTATTTCAAATTGCCACTCTACTTCTCGTCCAATACTATCTAAAAACATAAAAATGAAGTCAGGAACAAAGTATTTTACGCCTTTTTGATTTTTCTTCTCGTCCTTTACTTCATATACTTTGCGACGCTCTGATACTACCGCTTTAAGGTGCGGGTGGTTATTACAAAGTTCCAACATTTTTATCAGATAATCATTAATTTGTAAGTGGTGTTGTAAATTGTATTCAGGAACTTTTGGCAAGGTGTAGTACCCACCAATGTAATTATGCCCTTCTTTTGTTAGGTAATAGAACGTGTGCATTCCATTTTTTGATCGGGCAATTAATCCATCTGTTTTTAATAAATTTAAGTGCTTATAAACTGTGCTTTCTGCTGATAACCGTTCAATTTGGAAAAAGTCAATTAATTGTTGAACTGAGATAACTCTTAATTCATGGAGTAGACATAAAATAATTAGCCTTGTTTTATCTTTCTTAGTGTAATCAATGTAATAGTTATATAGTAATGGTTTCAAAATATCACCGCATTTCTATAAAAAGTACAAATAGGCAAAGCCTATTTGTTTCATTGAAAAAGATTTTCGGAACAACGTGTAGAAATTCTTTTTCAGATTTTAAGTCCTCCAAGTTTTGGTGGAGGATTTAGGAGGTTGTTGCTTTGGGCGATAGTCCCTTCAAGGGTTGGTGAAGGGGCGTCTATCGCAAGGGGTAGTTGTTAATCTTTTGAACTTTATCTTTTGAACTTTTTTCTTTAATTTTTATTACTTCTATCACCTTACTCATTCTATTTTTTACTCTATTCTGTTTGTCCTCGGCGCTTGGTATTTTTTTCGTAGTTGCAAAATTCCTGACCATTTTCGCTTAATGGGGGTTTTAACCCACGTTGAGCGAAAATGGTCAGGAATTTTGCAGGCGGAGAAAGCCTTTTATACCAAGCGCCGAGGACCGCTCTCCTAGATTTTTTATTCTATACCTACTCTATACTTACTCTACGCTTACTCTATGGCTACTCTCGTTTTTCATTTGCTATTTCTTCTAAATCTTACGATTATTTTTAAGCCAATTTAATGCGTTTCGCACGTAAACTTTCTGTGGTGGTAGATTTACATTCTCTGCTGTACGATAAATAATAAACTCCCCTGTACGCAATTCTTTTATCTTGTTTGGACTAATTTTGAAGCGATCTACATTACGTTTGGTTCCTCTATCTCCTGACCAATCAGATTTTCCAACATCTGAATAGCCATCTTCTTGTTCCGTAACTGAAGTTACATCAATGTCTTGGTACGTTCCCATTGTTTCACTCCAATACTCGGCTTCACCTTTTTCGTTGGTCTTTCCAATGAACAAAGTATTCACATTTCCGACAAGTTGTTCCATTAATTTATCGCCTAATTTTGCAATATCTGCCATCGTTTGAGGGGTGAAAATACCGTAAACACCTGCACCTCTACCTTTATTTACCATATCAATAAACGTTTCATTTAGATAAGAAGCAGGTTCATCAAAAATCACAAGGACTTCACGTTTAACATTTTTTCGATACATTTCAGAAGCAAAATAATTTACGTCTCCGACTAACATTTGCGCTAAAGTGCGGATATATTCTTTGTAAATCAACCCATTGAACGATACGTAAACTAACTTGCGTTGATTGACAATTTCTTGCACATCGAGAACATTTTTTGCGTTTTTAGTATCAAATAATTTTCCTAACTCACTGTCTAATAACATGTTAATGTTTGTCTGTAATGCTTCTGATGTGGCATACAAATAAAACGGTGAATCTTTATGTTCATAACGAATAAATAATCGTTCGAACAATTTTTGTTTGATATTTTCTCCTGTTTCTTTGTCTGTTGGCAAATATCTTAGGTTTCGTTTGAGTAATAAATAGTACGAGTCTAAATCTAATGTTTCTGGATTAAGGACAATCGTTTCCGTTTCTTTTTGTGCTATTCCTAGTTGGGAAATGTTTCTAAATTTACTGTTCTTAATTTGTGAATCTTCCTCTTTTTCTTCTTTATCAAGGTCTGAATCAGGCGGTATCTCGCTTCCTTCTTTCACTGATTTTTTCTTAGGTTGTTGTATTTTCTTTTCTACTTCAATCTCAAATAGTTTGGGATTATTTGGTAAAATCGCATCCGCAAATAAGTGTAAAACATTTCTCGGAAGTAAAAACCGTTGAACAAATGGTAGACTTCGTTCAACGGTTTCTGTCGTTCGAGTGTCTCCAGATAAAGTAACTTTAGCTCCTTTAAACTCGTCTAACAATTGGATTGTTACTTGCAAAAGAGCTTTCGCTGCGCCTGAATAAAAGACACTTTCTGTTTCGGCTAAAGACACTAACTTATCTCGAATAGATATGTCATTTCCATGCTCTACTGGGTTGTATCTCATATCGCCATCATCCGTAAAAGCATGCACTTCTTTGTCATAAAATTTGGCAATTTCTCGCATACTTTCTAATGTATCTCGAGCGCCTTTTCCATCAATCAATATCACCGGAAAATTAAATTTGACTGCGTGTTGGACGAGTAATTGAAGTAACGTTGTTTTCCCTGAACCAGTGGTTGCGGGAATAAGGGCGTGTTGATTGAACTCTGAAAAGTTCATAATATATGACAACCCGAACTCACTCATACCAAGTAATAATTGGTTGGATAGTTCTTTATACTTGTCAATATCAACACTTTCTACTGCTTCTTGGTATTCTTTTTCTTGTTCATCAGTAAAGCGTTGTGACTCTTCAAATTTATTTTTTTGCCTATTTTTGTATTCTTTAGATTCCGTCACTTTCTTCCGTTCGTCTTCCTTTGAAATAACTTTTCGTTTTGCCACAAATGAAGAAAATGCCAAAAAAATGGCTCCCATTCCACTTGACCCAATAAGTAAAGCGACTATTGTCTCCCAATTAAAACGAAGTGCTGTATTAAGAAGATTTAAGGGGAAAAGAAGATACGCAGACAGATACCCTCTGGGAATCCAGAGGATAAATGCAATGACATTTATTACAAATAACACAGCTGAAAAACTAAGAAAGACAATACTATTTCGTTTCAAAAAACTCTCATAATCCATATCAAATACATTTGTAGCCTTGTCTCTTTTATCAACCGCTAGACCAATTAGTAATGGAATACTGCCTAAAATCGCAAAAGGATATAAAAGAACTCCGACTAATCCAAAGACTAGTCGGAGTTGGTGGTAGCGAGTCATTTTTTGTTGTTCTTGCCCTATTGGCGGTTTCTTTGGTTGTAGCAAGCCATTGTTAAACAAATTATTTCCTTGCACGAGGTTGTCTCACTCCTTTAGGTTTGTTTGTTATCTTCTGTGTACCAGGTTTCTTGCGTTCTCTGCGAACAACTGGTGATTGTTTAGTTCTCTTTTCTTTCTTAATTATTGGCGTATTATGTCTATTCATACGTGTGATTGGCTCATTTACCTTGGGTTGTACACGTTGTGGTGTAGAATGCGTTTGAGGTACATCAACTTGCGTTACTTGCTTCACTTGATCCATTTTTTTACGTACTTCTGGACGTCGATAGGCAGGATTACTTCCCAACGTTCCACCACTTCGTTTGACCATTTGGGCCGCTACTTTTGGTTGGATATTTTGACGAGTCGTTGGTTGTCCTGTTCGTCTTGGACTACGAGCAACCACTTGTTTTTTCATATCTTTTGGTTTATTTGTTGGTTGAAGTACTTTTTCTCCTTGTCGTTTCATAAGTGTTTGATGACCTGTTTCGCGTTTTTTACTTCGCTGTCCAGTACGCCGATTTTGATTTCTTAAAGCTGTTAAATTGGTTGATTCGTCGCTTTGATCATTAATTTTTTTAAGTGATTCCTGTTTTTTCAATCGATCTTTTTCATATTCTTTTTGACGAGCTGATTCATGTTGCTGCCGTTTGAGTTGTTCTTCAGATTTCTGTTCTTGCATACGTCCTTTTTCGTGCGCTTGTCTTAATCCTTCTTGTGCTTTTTCGATAGCATTTGGTGCTTTATGTTGAGGTCTTGGCTTCAACTCACGGCGTAGTGCACTACGTTTTTCTTGTTCTTTATTTAATGGCCGTTGTTTTAAGCCAGTTTCTGCTTTACCATGTTTCCTTGCTTCTTCTTGACGTTTTTTAATAGCTGCTTTACGTTCTTCTTGTGCCTGTTTCCTGCGCTCCTTATTCTCTTGTTTTTGTTCTTTTGACGCTCTACGCATATTAGCTTCTGTGCCAAAAGGATTTCCGATAAACCCGACACCATCAGAAAGTGAAACACGTCCCGTGACAAGATTAGCAAAGAATTTCCGGAAGACATACAAACCAAGCGGTGTTAGAAGATAAATAAGTATCGTTAATATCTTCTGCCACACGTTCTCTGTCTGATTGCTTAATTGAAACCCTAGTGATAAGAAACTTGCAAAGAAAATAGTCGCAAAACCAACCATTCCCTTCATAAAAATAGTCATGCCAAAGGTTTTAAAGTAATTCGCAAAGACGTTGGTTTCAGTTAAAAAGAGTCCTGCGAACAACAATAACGGTAACAACGGCAATAGGAACAATTGAATGACAGCAATAATTAATCGTAAGAAACTTAATAGAAAATACACCACTGTTTGAATGAAGTTAACTACCAGATAAAACAAACCATAAAAAGTATTGGTCCAGTTGTTATAATACATAATTGATCGGTTCTTTAAGTCTTTACTTTCATAATTTACAACTTCTTCCATTAACTTATCATTTTCTTCGCTATTCATATCGTTGTCTAACAATAAGTTGATTCGATCATATTCTTTGTCTTTATACTTCACTGTTTTCTTACGGATTTTATTAACATCACTTGTTCCGTAGTTCATGAGCAAGTAAGGTTCATACACATTGGTGTAAAAAACACGTGAAGCAATTAAATTTCCTGCACTTTTTGCTCGTTGATCTGCAGATAATTTTTGCTCTACTTCATTTCCATTCTTATCTTTCCCTTTCTCTGTCATTGGTACACTAACATCACCTAAGACCGGATTAATATTCACAAATGCGGTCTCAACTTCTTTATCCACACTAAACATCATATCAAACAAAGAATTGGACGTGTTGGCATCTTTTAGGACGGAAAGACCTGTAAAAATAAGAATCGTCATTAAAAAAATACCAAAAAACCGTTTGTATCGTTGTTGTCCAATAAATTTTACACCTAAAATAACAAAGACAAAGGCAATACCAATCGTTCCCGCAATGCCCAACATATTAGTTGCTATGCTAGACGTTAGGTTCATAATCGGTTGCTTAATAGCAGTTATAATATCCATACTAAATAGTGTTTTTACCATAACTGCATTAAATTCTCCGAGTCCTTTTACCCCAGCCCATACGAATGTTTTGACTGCTGCAGAAGCGTTCACGACTGCCTCACTAATACCTGTGCTCCAGGGTTTATCTTTTTCTTTTTCTTTTGTCATTAATTCAAAAGCATTATCTTTGTAAGTATCATAAATTGTATCTACATTAGTAGTTGGCTCTGTAACAATAACTTTATTTTCATCAGGTTTAGGTGCGGCATTAACCGCTGCAGTTTGTGTAAACACAAAAAAACAGCCTACTAAAAATAGTAAGACTGCTTTTACCAGTGATTTTTTGTTCAAAGTATCACCTCTTTATTCTATTTTGCTTTTACAAAGACCGTTTCTCTATCATTGATTTCCCCATTTATTTTTCCATCTTTATATTCAACTTTTTCCATAATAAAGGTTCCTCTACCACTTACATCAAAAGTTATTTTTTTGTTTTTTTCGTCATAGGCATATTTACCAGCTGCATTATCTTTTGAGTCATAAACAGAAAATTTCCCATCGTCAAAGAAAGTATATGTTGATTTTGAACTCCCCTCATCTACTTCCCATTTACCTCCATCGGCAGTCAATATCTTTTTCATATCTGTTCCACAACCTGACAACAATAACAAGCCGACTAAGGCAATAAAAGGTAGTACTTTTTTCATGCTCACTTCTCCTTTTTTATGATCCTTGTTCCATTGCCAACGCCATTTGAGTAGCTTCATCCTCTTTATTAGTAGACGAAACGGCCATTAACCAACTATCGAATAAAACATCAATTGCAATAGGCTGGCTACGCCCTCGATGGTCTTGGAATAAACAAGTCCCTGATTTTAGTTCATTAATTAACTGAATATTTGCTGGGTTCGTATCCATACCAAAAAATTCTAAAACTTTTTTCTGTGCTTCTTTTTGGTTTGGCCGGAACGCAAATTTGTAAGACAGTAGTTCTTTTTTATCTTCTTTATCATAATCCATAAACGCTTGTGTGACAAGGTATATATCAGTCATGTTCGCACGTCCTTGACGTAAACTTCCTTCAATTAGAAAACGTCCTTGGGCCGTGTCTTCAAATCCTTTCGCTTCATCGAAAATAATCGCAGCATCTTCAGTTTTATCTGTAGAGAAGATCGTTGTCATTTTCATAATAACTTCCATAATTGACATGCCTGCGATTTGTTCATTGTTTAATCGTCCGCTGTCTATTTCCGCTTGTGTAGGGATTTTAAGCCCCTGGGTACCTAAGACATTGATTTGATTTTCAAAGCGAATAGGTTCGCTGTAATCGTTCCCTAAAAGAATTTTACCTAACCCAACATTGTGGCCAGAGATTAAATTGGCTAATTTAGGGTCTTTTTCGCGAATAACCTCGATTACTTTCGTTAGGTGTTTTTTCCCTTTACCTTTCATCACCGCATTGACAGAATCTAAAATTAGCGTCTTCTTGTCACTTGCAGTGTGACTGTCTGTCGTAACTTCACCAAAATTTTCTAACACGTTTCGTGCGGTTTGAATAGCTTCTTCTCTTGGCAGAAATAGCAACGGATCTAGCATTCCTCGATACCTTTCTTCACTTGATAACGAAACAAAGTTAATGCGTTGATACAAAGCTTTAAATTCTGGAATATGTCCGAACTTATCTAATGCTCGTCTGAAAAAAAGGACGGTTTCATTTTTAGGATCAATATAAAGTATTTTTTGTCCTAAAAACGTTAACCACAAGAAAATGTACTTAACAAGTACTGACTTTCCTTGCCCAGGTGGGCCAATGATTAGCGTATTCCCATTTGTATATTGTGCGCCCTCTATGGCTTTTTTAGTCAAGTTTGGGAAAAACCATACGATTTTGCTTGATAAAGAAAGTGCCTGTTGTACGGACTTGAATTTTTTTGCAGTTATGACACGACCTAGAGGCATGCCATAGCGGTTACCAATTTCTTTTTCTAAATCCATTCCAAGGTCCGCTACATAACCTGTTGAAACAACATGCTCATAGCTTTTAAATTGACTCTTAGCGCCAATTAAACACTGATTAAACAATGTTAATTGGTCGACTAGCGGACGATACAACTTGTAGTCTGTACCGTCTAAAACAAATTCGAGTTCTTTTATTTTCTCTTCTAATGCTTGTTTACTATCGGCTGAAAGTACAAACGTTGTCGTCATACGACACAATCGTCGTTCTTTACTACGTATCTTTTTACTTAGTTCGTGCAATCGCTCTTCCCCAAATAAAATCACTTCGTCTTCGTCTAAAATACCGTCAACTTGTGTTTGCTCTTTGTCCTGTTCATAGATTCTTTTACGACGTTTGTGTACATCGCGTTTATCTTTATCTGGGTGGCGAAATGTAACCTTGACATGGGTTTCAATCGTGGTACTCAAACTATCCTGCAAGTTTTGTATAATCGCACTTCCAAACATACTCGTTGGCAAACTGATCAACGGTAAAAAAGCCAGATAATGCGTTTTATCCAATTGTTCAATAGTCATATATCCCGTGTTATTTTCAATAATCCCTTCCGACATTTCTTCCGGAAGTAACGTTCGTTCAGGTAAACGGGTATTTGCACGGTGAAAGAAATAATAAAACAATCGGCCTATGGTTCTTGGATCCAAGCGTTCCACATTTTTAAAATTTGATAAGTCTTTGTAAATCTTGTTTTCTAATCCTTGATATGCACGATAAAGTTGGCTAACTGGTACATGAACTCCTGTTAAAGCATTGATTGCCTTACGTCCAACTTCCTTGAACAATTCCATATACTCCATAGGATTAGCAACTTGTATAGGTGCGGTAAAACGAATGAACAAATACGTACTATATTTGTTCATTTGGACTTCGTCTTTTAGAATATCACCCGCTTGTCGGAAATAGATTTCTCCTAAATCCGCAAAACTTCCCTTTACCAGTTTGTCGATTGTCGCTTCAATCTGTTCGTCAAGATCAAAGTATTCTGGAATATTCATAAAATGGTAATCGAACGTGTCTTGCTCGAATACACCTTTTCCGTCCTCTATGTATTCCTTGAAAAAGTCTAGATTATTCAAAGGAAATACTTGGTGTGCAAGTTTATAACCTACCCACACGTCATTAGAGGTCGTAAAAAGAAAATTATCCGTAATGGCTTCAATTGGAAAGTCTAAGCGTGGCTCTTTACTTTTTAGTGACACCTTATCAACTCCTTTCTGAATAATTTGGTATACTAAAATAAAAAGTGGTGATTTTTATGGCAAAGCATGAAAAAGCTATTCCAACAAGCGCAAATCTAAAAAGATTGTATCCTGTTATAACTGCGGAAGAGTTGCAGCTCTGTTTTGAAAAAGGACAGATAGGAAAAGAGGAGAACAAAAAACTAGAGTGTATGACACCCTACTGTCATGCTCCTATCACCTGCAAAAATATGACTAACAAAAATAAGACTGCTTTTTTTATAGAAGGCAAACGTACCGAAAATTTACATCATCAATCTTGTCCTTTTTCTGAAGAAGCAATCGTTCAGCCAACGAAAAAAGAACAATCTGCTAGCTCCACTTATGAACCTAGTGGCCTAACTGTTTGGGACTCAAAACATGGCTATCTTCCTAAAGGATTTGGTCTTTCTTCAAACGTAAAAAAGAAAGTAGTTGCAGCTACTGCAACTACTGAAGAACTTACTGATGAATACTCTACTGATACATCAACTTCTATTCCTAAAAAAGAAAAAAATTCGTTACCTGTAAAACCACGTGATAAACATGTATCAAGTTTAGGTCAGGCAGTGGTTCGCTATGAAGAAAACAAGGATTTTATCATTCATAAAGGGCCTCTTGGAGAAAATATTCCAATCAGTCGTTACTTTCAACCTATTGGTAAAAATCACTTACCCGAAAAATACAATGATCGCGTTCCTATTTTCTATGGAATTGGATTTGTTCATTTTTCAAAAAAAGGCTATTATACCTTTACTTTTCTTACCAAAATTGTAATTAATGGTTCCTATTACCGCCCACATTTTTTTGTCAGCCAATCCTTTATTGATCAATATTTTCCATTCATTCAAGAACTTGCTAAAAATCGACCGAATTCATTGAATATATACATCCAAGAGCGTTTTTGGTTTGGTTCTTCTAACTATGGAAAACCTATTTTACGTTTTCAAAAGAGAGGAAAAGAATTGTTCCCCTTCATTTATTTTACTGAACGACAGTAACGAAGATTGAAAATCCGGAACTTTTGACAAGTCCGTTAAAGGTAGCCAAAACCAATTCCCTTTCAGTTTAACAAAGACAGCAATTTCTTGATTCTTTTGCATAAATTGAAAACCATTTGTCCCAACTTTTTCAGCAATTCTTATTGCCTCTTTCTCTGCTTCTACCAGTTTTTCTGACTCTAGTTCTTCAGAATATAATAAATACGCATTATCAGGGGTAGGACGTTTTTTGTGGTAGATATCTCTGTCTTCTTTTCCTTCTCCGTCCATTTCCCAATAGAACAACGTTGTCTGTTTCTGTGCGTTCTTTTGGTAATCTTTGATTCTATTTTCAAGCAGTTCTTCTTCCATCATTTGGAAGTTTTTCACACTCGCTGCTACAAAAACTTCTAATTCAAAGTAAGAAATTAAAAACTGATACTTCAATCTCTCACCGCCTTTTCTGATTATTTGATTATTCATTGAACGAAAAAGACAAGTGATCGATTCACTTGTCTTTCTTTGCATTTACTATCTTCAGTTATTTTTCAACACACTCAAAATGGCAGGTCATTGTCAGAAATATCCAATGGACTATTCTCTGGAGAAAATGGATCCAATGGATCGGGGGTCTGGTTCTCTGTTGCTGGTTGTTCGTTACTTGTAACATTTTTATCAAACGTTGCTTGCCCCGTAGATTGCCCCCTACGCTGTTCATTGATTTCTTTTGATTCCAATAATTGAAAGTTTTCAACGACAACTTCTGTCACATAGACCCGTTGTCCTTGTTGATTGTCGTAGTTTCTGGTCTGAATTCGTCCGGTTAAACCGATCAAGGTGCCTTTTCTAGCATAATTTGCCAATGATTCAGCTGCTTTCCGCCAAATAACACAATTGATAAAATCTGCTTCCCTTTCGTTGTTAGCATTGGTAAAGTTGCGATTAATGGCCAACGTAAATTGACCTACGGCTGTTCCACTTTGCGTATACCTTAAATCCGGGTCTTTGGTTAATCGTCCAACTAATGTAACGTTATTAATCAAGATTATTTCCTCCTACTCCTATAGTCATTAATATTTTCTTGTATGGATTTAATAAATCATGCTATCTAATAACTCCTAATCATTATAACATGTGCTAATCTACTTTTCTTTTATTCTACTAGTCTGATTTCCCCTCGCAATCTCTCTTTAAACATTTTATTTTCTAACTTTGTATTGGACTTTTTCTTTATGAAATTGGACAAGTAGCCCATGTTCATATCTTTTTTTCTTTTGATACAAGAAGTTTCCTCGACCAATTAGATAATCAAGAAAGCTCTTATTATCCCATTTTAAAGAAAAGAGCGTCCACACAAGGACGCCCACTCCTACGATAAGAATCAGCCAAAAATTAGCAATAATTGTGGTAAAAAAATTGATTTTAGCGACAAACGAAATAATCGCGAATATCAATAAGAGAATAAGGATACCAATACCTACAAAAATTTGTTCCAATCGAATGCCGTTTGGCGCAAAAGGCAATGCTACCCCTTTGATACTGTAAATCTTGTGAGGTTGTTTAAATTCTCGTGTGTAATTGTATTCCATCAAAATCGCCAACCTTTTATTGGGAAAATAAAACCGGCATTTGGTTTGAAAATTAAGTCTTTCAACCAGGTACCAATTTTTTCAGCATCTTTTAACACTAAAACCAACGCGATTAAAATTAAGATTAAGCAGACTGTCGCAATTCCTCGTGCGGCCCCTTGTGTTGCAACCGCTACAACTAAGGATACCAGTCCTAAAATCACCAATAGTATAATCACCTGTGAGGAAATATTATTTGCTAAACCAGATAAATCAAACATATTCTTACACTCCATTCATTTTTTTAATAAAATAACTATCTTTTGTTGCTTCAATTTGTAATGAGAAGTTAGACGTTAGCGGACTTTTCCCTTCATAACTGAATTGGTAGGTTCCTCGAACATCATAGACCCCTTGTCCTGTTTCTCTTAGACTTGTAATATCTACTTTTTCTAGCGTCGCATGTTCTAGTCCTTTTACATTGGCAATTAGTCCTAACTTTTCATCATTTTTTACATATAATTCAAAGAAACGATTGGTAAATTCCGTTAGTTTTTTTGTTTCTTCTTCATTTACTTCTTTTCCTTTAGGTATAAAACGTTGCTCGTCATAAGCAACTTTGTTACTCTCGCTTGTCTTCGCTAAATTCATTAACGTTGGTCTATCAAGTAACTTCAGTTCATTTTCTGCATAACTAACAGGCAAAATCACTTGCACTTGGCGCCATTCTTTCCCTTCAGTAAAACGGACATCATAATACAAGCTGTAAAGTGATTCTTTATAATCAACTGTTTCTAATCGAATAAAGCGTACATTTCGTGCAACGCGGTCATCATTTGTCTTATCAAGACCTAAATCTTCTGCACGCAATCCAGCAGCTAAATAAGGGGTTATTTGCGCTTCCCAGTACTCTTTTCCTTCTAATTTTGAAGACACTGTAAATAAGCGATCCACAAGCTTCATTCCGTCATATTTCAATTGATCACTTGCAGCTACGCCTTTATTCACGCTTTCAATAATTTCCTCACGATTTACTTGCTTTTGCATCGCAAGCCTTGTAAGCGTGTTTAATCGTCCAAAACTCATTAATAAAAATAAGCTTATCAAGAAAAATAAAAGGAAAAACACCATTGAGTAAATACTTTTCGCCGAACGTGGCGAAAAACGAATGGTTCGAGAATTTTCTGGTTCTTTCTCTTTCTTCCTGAAGATTGCTCGGATTATTTGAACCACTGAAGAAACACGTGTCTCTTTCCTCACTTTTTCTTTCTGGGCTTGCTTCCCTGCTTGCGGATTGAATACAGCCTTTTTGTTACTCATCTTTTAAAATCCCGTAACGTTGAATTAACGATTGGGGGACTTTACTTTCTACGACAACCTCGTTTACCACCATGCCTGCACCTTCTAAAAAAGCTAATGCTTCTTTATAAGCGGTCTTAGACGTCTTGGTGGCCTTTTCTAATTCGTCGTAAAATATCCGAGCGCCGGTTTGATACTGCTTATTATGCACCCGCCATAAGATAAATAGCGCCGTTTGAATCGCTGGGCGTTCATAAGCATAATTTTTAGCAATACGTTCCGTATTTTCTACGGCTGTCTCCTTTTCATTCACATGATTTTCGTGCATTAATCTTCACTTCTTTCGTCGTTATTTTCAGCAATTAATTGCTGAATTTTTTTCGTATCTGTTCCTACGTACCTTCTTTTCGGTGTAATAAATGTTGGTACTTTTTCCAACGTATATGTCTTTATATAGTGACGGTTTTTAGGTTGATTTAAATTGATAAATACAATGTTATTTTCGCCCTGATCCTCTTCGTAAACCGTCGGATAGACCTTTTGACAATCAGCACACGTATCTTTGTAAAAAAATAAGACACGTGTTTCATTGTCTGCTAAAACTACGGCCGCTCGCTCCTTTTCCTGATTGAGCATTGCCTTTTCATTTTGTTTTACCATAAATAAAAAGAGGCTTATCCCCCCTAAAACAAGCATTAAACTAATAAGCGTTGTAATTCGTACTTTTTTACTGATTTTCCTCACCTAAATTCTCAATGGTTGTAAATTTCTTGCTTTCTTCATTGAAAGTTACCTTATAAATAAAATTTCCACGTTGCGCTTGGCTTCCTGCGATTCGAACTGAATATTCTAGTCGGACCAATGCTGTTTTTTCTTTTCCTGTATCTTTTTGTGTGGTTCGATAAATTTCAGGTGCCTTATCTAATTGAGAAACGGTCACAACACTAGGAACAACTTTATCTGCATCCCTTGGGAATACCCCAGATAGCCCTTGCTCTGTCGCATAAACAGTTGCTTTTTCTTTTCTTTTAGCTACTGTTTGTTCTTTATTGCTAGTATCATAGTCAAACACAAGTGAAAATAAGGCATTCACTGCTTTTGTTAATGGCTCATTAACAGGATCTTCTTTTTCATCCAATAATTGTTCAATTTTTCTAGATAAATCATTCAGTTGTCCGTTTTTTTCTTCTAAAGTTTTCTTTAGGACTTGCTGCTCTTTCTCTTTTTGATTTTTTATTTGTGCATTTTCTTTTTTCTCATTGAAATAACCGCCTCCTAAAGTGGTCAGTAAAACAAGTAAAAGAACGATCACTAGTGGTTGTGCTTGCTTTAAACGCTCCCTCATTGCTACGCTCCCTTTCCTTGAATAAAATCAATTTGTTCAACCGTTGCTCTGTCTAATACTCGCCATGAACGCGTACCAGAGCCTTGATTAATAACATTTGCTTCACTCACAAGAATACTGCCGTCAGAATTGACATACTCTACAACTGCCACATGCCCATAGGGCGGTGCAGAACCTCCTATGCCACCTTGCATACTAGCTGACCAACCAACACTTGGTTTTCCTTTTACTACTGTGTACCCTTTCGCACGAGCAGAATTAGCCCAACCTGCGCCATTTCCGCCATCACCTGAAAACCATTCAATTGGTTTGCCAATTTGCGCCATACGATTATAGGCGTACCACGTACATTGTCCAAAAGGATAGTTATTTCCAGCGTAATCATTCGAATCGATAGGCGGAAGTGTTAACTTTCCTTTATAAGCACTTGGTACTTCTAATGATGGGGCAGTATTTTGTCCTGTAACTTGATCGGATGTATCTGAAGTAACAACGCAATCAGAATTTTTACCAGATTTTTCGGTTGTGATTGGCGATTTTCCGGGAATATTTGGGACAAGTTCGCTCTTTTTAAACGGTGCGTTACCATATTTCTGTATTGCTTCTTGGTCCAACCATTGAAACTGTTTGCCTAAGCTGTTGTATGTGGCCTGTAACTTCATGAGGTAAGTAGGGTCTGTAGCCCATCCTCCTGAATAAATAGCTGATAAAGTACTTAATCCGTCAGTATTATTGATAGCACCTGTATACAGTGTCTGGTGTGCCATAAATTCTGCTTTTCCAACAATTCCAGCATTGTAGTCTTTAAACCAGGTATATGCCCCACCAGTGCCATCACCGACGTTTGACCCTGGCTTTGTACCAGAAATATCAACAGAATCTTGGCCGAATGTTGCTAAAGTTACAGGAAAATCTTCTTTTTTTGACGTTTTAACACCGCCCATATTGTGTGCCTGCCAAAATGACGTCCCCGATGGATTAGTAAAATTAAATCCATTTTCTACCATCGTTTGAGAAATACTAGCAGACGGTAAAAAGCCACCTGCTTTCCATGATAAAAGGTAAGCATCTTTATGGCTTTTTACAAACTGCTCGATCGATTTAGGTGTATCTGTCGCATCAGTTGGATTATTTATACTTGGCTGAATACAATCATTTTTTGAAGTATCTGACGTACTCGTTAATAATAAAAGAAAAAAAAGTAAGCCTCCAAAGACTAAAAATATAGGCAAGAAAAAAGAGAGAAGCCCAAAGACAATTCTTTTCTTATTCATGGTACGCTCCTATCTATACGCTAGCTTATACTTTAGCTTTGCGTTTTTTAAAGATGACAAACCCAGATACTACAGACAAGATACCGCCTACGGCAGATAAAAAGATATTCATTTCTTCACCTGTGTATGGTAAAACCTTCATTTTACCGTCCTTACCTTTTACTTCTACATTTCCGCTAGGCAATACTTTGTAACTTGATTGAATAGGTTTTAACCCTTCTGCTGTTTGTGTAAGTGGAACACCTTTTTCTACAGCTACAATGTTTTCTCCGTCTGTAGTTGTAATAGGTGTTGTTACACTAGGCACGTGCGTGATTTCTGCCAAATTACTTGTTTCAATAGGGACTGTTGGTTGTTGTGTACCATTTCCAGCGTGATTTAATTCCCCTGTTGGCGTTACAACAACGTCGATTGGCTTGCTTGGTTCTGCTGGTTGTACTGGTTTTTCAGGTTCTGTTGGTTTACTTGGTGTAACTGGTTTTTCGGGTTCTGCTGGTTTGCTTGGTGTAACTGGTTTTTCGGGTTCTGCTGGTTTGCTTGGTGTAACTGGTTTTTCAGGTTCTACTGGTTTACTTGGCTCCGTTGGTTGTTCTGGTTCACTTGGCTCTGTAGGTGTTGTAGGTTCTGTTGGTGTTGTCGGTTCCGTTGGCTCTACTGGTTTTTCAGGTTCTGTAGGTGTTGTCGGCTCTGTCGGTTCTGTTGGCTCCGTTGGTGTAATAGGTGGCTCTACAGGGTCTACAGGTGGCTCAATTGGCGGTGTTGGATCTGTTGGCTTTTCTGGTGTACTTGGTTCTGTTGGTACTTCAATGGGCGGTGTCGTAGTATCATCAGGGATAATTTCTTGTGCAAAAGCAGAAATTTCACTTCCCCCAAATAGTAGTGTGGCACTAAATAAACTAGCAAAAAGAATTTTTTTCATCATTATTTCCTCCATTTTAATTTTAATTTGTAAGTTCAAAATCTTCTTCTGTCGGTCGTTCCATTACGACCAGTTGTTCTTTTGTTTCTTCAGCTGTAAACGTAATTTTCTTTGTCGATTGCTCGTCTTTTTCATTGATTAATACAACAATGAACGCTATCGTCCATTGTTTGTCTTTCTTCTTTACTTCCCAGGGAAACATACTTCTCGCTCGGCTTTTCTCCGATAAAAAATCAGATAAGGTTTCTTTTTTTACAAACTTTTTTAAAACTGCTTGTCTGGTTTTGGCATCTGTTTTTCCTGAATAGTAATTAGTTAGAAAGAATCGAGTAAATGTTTCTACTTTATTTTGCTCATTGACTTGTTCTGTTAAGGTATTGAGTTCTTTTTTCACCTCTAATTCTTTTTCTTGATAAGGTGTAGAATTGGTTTTCCCTAATAAAAAACCACTCATAAGTAGAATCAATCCAATAAGTGTGATAAGACTAACGGACAAAAAAACTTTTTTCTTCACTGGTTTTGTATCAATAGTTGCCTTCTTTTCTGTACTTTTTTTGTTACTTTTAGCTCGTTGCTTCTTTGGCAACGATTGATTAACTAACTGTAAGAAGTTTTTTACTTCTATTGGATCAAGCGTTGGATCATTTGTGACTGGTTCAAGTAATACGTCTAACATATCCTTTTGTTTGACCGGTAATAAAAGTTCCGCTTCTAAAATAGGTAGTTCTTGTTCTTTTCCTGTATATAAAAAATAGGCTATCGTGCCTCCTTGTTTTGTGGCCAAAACTTCTTGATTGGCTTGTTCAAGTAACAAAAGACCTTGAACGAGCGAAAATCGTTGATGGACAGGTAGAGCTATTTTTTCTGCTTGTGTTGCTTCTAAATCAAAAGAGATATACATAAACTCACCCTTACATAGGTTCTAAAATTTCAGTGAATACCACTTTTAACGGGGTGTTCTTGGAAAATTTAATTCGATATTCTGTATCTTCCAAGGATAAAATGTAATTTTCACTGTCTTCTTGATAATAGGTGTACTCATTTCCTTTAACATTGAAATGGTTCTGTATTGCTTTGTGCTGTTTCATTTCAATTAATTTAGGTAACGTGGCTAGCTGATAACCTCCAACTATTCCTATCCCTAAAATAAAAAGTCCTGATAAAATAATCATTTTTTCCCTCCTATATTTTTGTGTCAGTCATCATTTTTTTATTATTGCTTCCTTTCAATAACCCATTTTAAAAGAAATCCCAATCGTCTAAGTGTCGTTGGTCTTCTGGCATATTTGCTAATTCTTTCCAATAAGCATCTTCTAAAACGTCTAACATGAATCGTTTTATTCCTTCGTATTTTTCTTCTAATTCAAGAACACTGTATCTTTCTTTTAAAATGAATAAGCGACTAGTTGAATCGTCCATGATCTGTTGCCGTAAGCGAAAAATCACTCTTTCTAACTCTTTTAGTGTTTGTTTCTTGAAAGAAGTATCATAAAAACAGCGTTTTAGTGTGATTTTTTGTGTTTCTTTGTCTAACCAAGCATCCACAAATTCCAACGAATTTAGCCTATTTAATAGACTGTAGGCAGAAAATCCAAGCAAACAACTTAGAACAAAAGATACATACATTGGCTTTTCTTTCTCCTTTACTTATGCTTTTAACGTTTCGCCGAAAATCTCTTCAAATACTCCTCTGTTAATAGGTGTTTTGATAAAAAAGACAGGCACATTGATTCTGCCTAAATTTGGTTTCACATAGATACTTTTTTCTGGATATACTTCTAATGCCAAAGATTTTCCATTTTTAATGATATTCAACGTGGTGATCTCTTGAATGTTTTCTTCGGTAATTTGTTTGTTGTACCACATTTCCATTGCACGTGTATTTTTCAATCGAACTTTAACTAACTTACCTGTGTTTCCTCTCCACTGTAAGGTCAAGTCTTTTTCTTGGATGGCAATTTCTTTCATCCCCTTTGCCTCTCTTTCTGCTACTACTGCTTCCAATTTTTCCCCTCCATAACTAAAAAAAGAAGGACAATCAGTTCGTCCTTCTTTTCGTCTTCAATTATTTTGTTTCTTTTCTACGTTTAAATCCTAAGCCTGCTAAACCAAGCATTGTAACTAAGCTACCAGCTACTGTTAATAAGACATTTTGTTTTTCGCCTGTTTTCGGCAATTCTGGCACTATACTTGCCTTTTCTACCACTAATGGCTCTACTGGTGCTTGTGGTGTTTTTGGTGCTGGCGGTACAATCACTGTTTTTTCTGGTGGCGTTTGTGGTTTTTCTGGCGTATGTGTCACTACCGTATTCGTTTTAATCTTCTCATTGTTGAAAGATTCTTCGATTGTGTTGTAAACGTCTCCTGCCGCAATTCGTTCTACACCAATGAACGCTTTCCATGAGTGTGCAACGTGTTTGTTTTCTTTTAGATTCATCGCATCTAAAAAGGCTTGACTGGCCGTAATTTTCACTACCCCTTGTTCAAATGTCATCGTGAATAGTTTCGAAATGTCGTCCCCTTTATTCACTTTGGTTCCGTCTGCTAAGACAAACGCAGAATTGGCAAACACAGACCATTGGCCACTAAATTTGTCATGTTTGACGTCTAGTTTGTCACTAAGCGACCATTCTTCCACAACACCAGCGTATTCTGCAGGAATGTCACTACTTGTAAATTCATAGAAGAATTTCTCTCCTAATTTGATTGTAGCGCCATTTTGACTTTGTTTGTCACCGACTTTAATAACCACGTCTTTTTTAGGGTTCACTTTTGGAATATGGTTGACAACGGTATTGGTTTTAATTCGTTGGCCAAATGTATTTTGTTCCGCTGAATTATAAACATCCCCAGAAACATCAGCTTTGACTTTTGTAGGGAGCGTTACACGCAATTCTTGCCCACCATACGCTAGAATAAAGGCTTGTGGGTCTTTTGCAGAGATTGTCACCGTGCCTTTGGCATCGTCCCATGAGATCGTGAACTGATTAGTAATGTCTACCCCTTTAGAATCTTTGACACGAAGTAAGTCTTTGATTGGTGTCACTTTCGTTTCATCGTAATCATCGAAGAAAGAAACGCCTGTCGCAAGATCGACTGTGTCAAAGGCAAAATCTTTATCGTATCCTTTTAAGTCCCAGGTCATTTCATAAGAAAGAACATCACCACGAGCAACTTTTCCATGGTTAATATCTTCCCCTTTCTTGTTGTGAACGGCTTTGGTTGGTTTTGGATCATCAGGTGTATGCGTCACCACCGTATTAGAACGAACAAGTTCTTTGTTGTAGTTTTCTGTTTGCGTATTTTCTACGTCACCTGTTTTGATCCGTTCGACTTCCAGATACACAGACCAAGCTTGTTTGCCTACTTTATTGCTTCCTTCATTTAACGCTGCCAATAATGCTTGATTCATCGTAAACGTTAAGTCTTTATTGTCTTTGTTTTCTAAAAGAATGTAGGCAGAAATATCTGTTCCTGCTTTTAACGTTTTGTCCCCTACTTTAAGGTCATAGTTCGTAATAGCGTGCCATTTCCCTGTGAAACGATCATGGGTCGTGTCCAAGACATCATTCATGCCCCATTCTTCTGTGATTCCGCCATAGTTGGCTGGACGTTCGGAAGATTTCACTTCATAATAAATTTTTGTTTGTAACGGAATATCTTTATCATGTAGAGAAACACTGCCAACTGTACCGTTTTTATCTGCTTTTACATCTTTGGAAGGATTACTACCTGGCACATGGTTAATCACTGTATTTGTTACCGTTTCACCATCGTTTGTTAATTGAACAGCTGTATTTTCAAAATCGCCTTCTACATTTTTCACTACAAACGGCAAGACAAGTAAATATTTATACCCCATTGCTAAAACAACAGAGCCGTCTGCGTTGGTTTTCATCATTGCTGTAACGGTGTTTTGGTCTAAATGAAGGTCATAAGAAGCGGTCACGTCTTTCGCTTTTCCTGAATTAATTGCTGCAGCAACAGCTTTTAAGTCTTTTTCGTTTAGACTTGCGTCTGCTTGATAAACTTTCACTTTGGATAAATCAATCGTCACTTTTTCTGCATCAAAGGTATCTCGAATCCCTTGTTTGGTTACTGTTTTTGGATCTACTTTGGCAAGTTCTGTCGTATCCCCTGTCACAATGTATTGTAAAGAGTCGCCACGTTTCACATTTAAATCATTGATATTTTTCTGACCATCAGTGACTTCTTTGTTCGGAACAAGAACAGGAACGACATTGGCTTTGTATCCATTAAATTCAATCGTTGCTTTTTCTGGTTCTTTAGGACTATTAAATTGTCTCTTCGGTGTTACAGATTTTGCATTTAAGTTGGTACTAAAAGCAAACCATTGCGCACTAGATACAGGCACATTACTTTTTCCTTTTGTTGTCATACCAAAAGAAAAGGAAATACGCCCATTGGCTAGACCTACACCTGAACCAAAGTACGCATTCTTGTGACCTACAGCGTCCCAATCACTATTTTTCAATCCAGAAGGTCCTGTGCCATAGTCAATATCTTCCGGTGAGTAAAATTTTCCATCCGCTTGTTTTTTCACATATGAGCCATTAATGTATTTGAACGCATTGTTCGCCCCAAAATCAGAAACAAATTCCGCATGTCCGCCTTTATTCGTTAAACTTGAATTTAAAGAAGACAGTGCATACGCAAATGGACTATCTTTATCTGGTAGTACTTCTTTCCCTGACGCATCAAAGAACTTAATCGTTAAGCGTGTTTTAACATCCTTACCATTGACTCTGTTTGTACCAATAAAAGCCGTGATAATCGGATCATTTGAAAATACTGCATTGAGTGTACCGCTTTGACTTGGTGAGGATTGTAGCTCATAAACAAATTCTGCTTTTGTAATTTTGCGCCCTAAGTAACTAGCGTTTAGCCCTGTATAGGTCACTGTCACTGGTTTGTTTTTTTCTAAAAGAACCGCATAGCCCCCATTAGCCCCAAGGTTTACCTCTTTTACAAAGGAATTCTGGAAGTTGCCAGTAGCTTTTCCGCCCATATCTTTTCGTAATTTCGTAAAGATATCTTTTGAATCCCCTGCATTTACTTTATTAAAATCAGTTGCTTTGATAAATTTTCCGCCTTTAATCGACGAAATTTTCGTGTCTTTCGTCACGACAGATTGATCGAACACTAGGTTTTTACTAATCGCTTCATTGACATAGCTGTTTTCGTTCTTATGCTTGTTGTATTCAGCGACTTCTTTTTCATAACGTTCTTTTTCCGCTTTGTTTTTTGCCGCAATTTCTGCATTTTCTTTGGCAATTTTTTCATTTTTGGCTTTTAATTCAGCTGCTTGTTGGGCAATCTTTTTCGCTTGTTCTTTTTGTAGTTGGTCTACTTCTTTTTCTTTTGCGGCTAAATCTTTAGAAGAAACGTTGCCTAAGTCTTCTGCTGGTTTTTCAACGACAGTAATGTTCGGATCTTTTTTCGCTTCATCAACTGCTTTGTCAACGTCTGGTGTTTCAAATTCTTTAGGAATGCTCGTTGATTTGTTGGCTTCATTTTCAGCTGGTGCAACTTCTGTTGGCTGACCTAGAGGCTCATTGTTTGTTTCAGGGCTGACTACTGGTTGTTCTTGTGCTGATTTTTTTGCTTCTGCTGTTGGTTGTTGCACGTTTGTGGTATCATTTGGGGTAGCTGAACTTTGTTCAGTACCTTTATTTTCTGGCGCTACTTCTTCTACTTTGGTCGGTTGAGAAGTAGTGTCTTTTTGTACTGTTGCTTCTTCAGTTACTGCTGTCTTAGGTGTTGTACTACCTACCTGCGGATCGGGGTTATCGGGTTGCACCGTCGTTGTTCCTGGTTGCGTATCTAATTCCGCAGCTTGTACATCATCAGTAGCTAATCCTACAACTCCTAACACACCTATAAAAAGAATAGGAGCAGTTACCCAGCGTTTCTTAGCTTTATATGTTTTAAAACGTTTCTTTACTTCTGTTTGTTGCTTCATGTATCATTCTCCTCGATTTTTTATTTTTTTCCTTTACAAACAACGATTTCTCCTACATGGCGCACGTACACAAGTCATACTTTCTCCTCCTCTCTTTTTTATAGATGTATTACTTTATTTCATTCCACATTCTCCTATTCATTGGTATTTTTTCTTGATAAGTAACCCTTTTCATGGTATAAATAATTTATTCCCAGATTAATAGTAATTTTATGTCTGTGGCTACCTAGTTATCATTGCTGGGTAGCCTCTCTATATATAAAAGAGGAGCGAGTATTTTCTCGCTCCTCTATTTTTCCTCCTCAAAATCAATAATTTCAATCCTCACAATGTACTCACTTAACTCTTCCCACACATCTTCAACTAACAATTCATCTTTTTTGTCATTCTTCAAAGTCATTGCGAACCATTCATCGCCATTATCATCTTCACCAAGTAGTCTAAAATTGATTGGATTTTCTTTAAATTTCATGTCATATAAATCTTCTTCGTCTATGCCTAATACGTCTAACCCTTTACAATTTCCACTTTTTACAAAGGTAACAAATCCTTTGTATACACCTCGTTGGAAACTTACTTTGATTGTTTGCAAGCCCCATCGGATATTTGGATCATAATTTTTCATTGTTATTCCTCCTATTATTCTTTTTCTCTCGTAGCAAAACTACTTACTGGCGTGGTAGGAGTCGAACCTACCTCTTATCTTCCTTCATGTCATGTATTTAAAATAAAAAGGAGCGAAAATTTCGCTCCTCACCTATTATACTTTTAACTATTTTTCCGTCTTTTGTTCTTGAAACTGATCGCACCTACTGCCATGAATAATCCAAAAATAGTCAACCAGATACTTTGTTGTTCTCCTGTATGTGGTAAGGATTCTTGGGCTTTTGCTACTTGTTTCGTCTTACGAGGTTCTGAATGTGTTAATGCTTGTGCTTTTGGCTGTTCTTTTTGTTTAGAAAAAGATAACTGTTGGAGACCAGTTGTTTTTTCTGCTGAAGCAGCACTTACTACTAACGTTTGGTTTTGTTTTGCTTCTCGTTCAAGGCGTTGTTGCTCTTTTGCTACTTGCTCTTGCAACGCTTCTTGTCGGCGCTGTTCGGCTTGTTGCGCTTCTAAGTCTCTTAATACACCCTGGTACTGCTGTAGCTCTAACTTCGCATTAGCAAGGTCTTCTTGTGCTTGTGTGTAAGCAAGTGTAGCAACGGCTTGTTGTTCTTTAAGTTCTTCCAACGATTTCAGAGAATTTTCATAGGCTTCTTGTGCTTGGACCACTGCGGCTTCTGCTTTGTTTAACTCGTTCACTGCTTTTTCGTATGTTGGTTGAGCATTTTCTAAACGAGTCAATGAACGTGTACTTGTTTTAAGCGCAACTTGTTTTTGATTTAAGTTTTCTTTTGCTAAATCTAATACTTCCTTCAAGCTATTCAATGTGTTTTCTTCTGCTTTTTGGGCTTCTTGTTTTTCTTTCAGCACTTTAGCAGACGTTTGTTCTATCGCTTGTGCGTCTGCAACTTTTGTTTTCGCTTTTTCTAAAACAGCAGCTCGATTTTGAATTAACTCATTGATTGTTACCAATTGATCTTTTGTTTGTTGAAGGCTTTTTTCTGCCGTTGCAGTTTGCCGTACTTTTTCTTCATAGTTTGTCGTACTCTTAGTCGCAACTGCTTGAAGATTAGCCAATGTCGCTTTATGAACAGATAGTTCTTTTTCTGCTGTTGCTTGTGTTGTTTTGGCTGTATTTAAGGCTTGCTGACTTGCACTTCTTGCTTGTTGTGCATCTGATTCTGCTTGTTTAGCGGTAGCTAATTTTTCTTGATTGGTTGCTACTTCTTGTTGAAGGATTTCTTTACTCTTAAAGACTGGTACACTTCCTTCTTCATAAGTATTTTGATCTACCAATCTTGATTGATTGTACCCAATAATATGAATTTTACCGGAAGAAAAACCGTGATTTTCTTCTGAAAGAGCAATTGCAGTATTTGTTTTATCTGCTTGTAATAATGATTCAGTGTGTCCATAACCCATTCTTCCATCATTAAACAGCATATCGACTAAAGCTTCTCTTGCTGCTCGCTCAAAATCTAGTACTGATATTTTCCCGTCTTTTGGTTGGAAGTATCCGCCACTTAAATTTTCATAAAAGTTTTGCCCTGGATACTCTTTAAAACCATTCTCTTTTGCTGCTTTATTAATTGCATTTTCATCATGCCCAATTTCATTAGGATTAGTATACTTCGCATTATCCCAAGCAAATTTTATATTTTGACTGGATACTTTTAATTTTTGCAAGCCAAGTTTTTCGCGAACGTCATTTAATAAACCAACAAAATAATCACTCATTTGTTTCTTTTGTTTTTCTGTAGGATTTTTGATATCAATCATTTCCGTTGCTTTTGCCGCATCTGCTTGATTTTCAGGAAAAACTTTATTTAATGCTAATGCTTCTTTTTCCATTGCTTGTTTTTCTTGTTCAGATAATTTTTTGTAATAATCAGGTGTGAAATTGGCAGGCAAGTTAATTCCTTTATGTCCTTTTAACTCTTCTTTTGAGCTATCTAAAGTATTCTGTGCTTGCTTTGTTGCTGCTTGCTTGTCTTTTAACGCATTTTCTTTTGCAGTTAAGTCTGCTTGTTTTGCAGCTGTGTCTGCTTTTGCGTCTGCTACTTTCTCTTGACTAGTTGTCACAACGGTTTGTTGGTCTGCAACTGCTTGATCGTCCTTCGTCTTTTGATCTTTAGCTTTGGCTTCTTCTTTCTGTTTGTTAGCCAATTCAGCTTCTTTTGCTGCTTGTTCTTTTTCTGCCTTTGCTTTTTCCGCTTCCGCATTTTTCGCTAATTCTTCAAGCTTGGCTTGTTCTTGTTTCGCAGCTGTTACTGCTTGTTGATCTTTATCATTCTGCACTTTAGCAGCATTCGTTTCTTTCGCTTTTTCTTCGACAACTGCTTGTTGTTGGTTAACGTCTGTTTGAGCTTGACCCACTACTTTTTGTTGTTCATCAACTGCCTGTGTATCAGTAGCCACTTGGTCTTTGGCTTTTTCAATAGCTGAAGGTGTTGCTTCATCCACAACTTTTTTTGCTTCGTCTACGACCGCTTGTTGGTCAGTCACTGCTTGTTGACTTTGATCCAATGTGTCTTTGTTTTGATTGACCACTGCTTGTTGGTCTTTAACAGATTGATCAATGGTGTCTTTTTCTTTCTTCGCAGTATCAGCTACTTGTTGTTTTTGATCGACAATTGCTTGTTTCTCTGTTACTTGTTGCTGTTTTTCAGTAATGGCTTGCTCCGTTGTTTCTGTAGCTTTCACTGTTGGTTGTTCTGTAGAACTGTTTTCAGGTGTTTTTGGTTGCGCTTGTTCTGCTGCCTGTACTTCATTTCCCCCAATACCTGCTACCCCTGTTGCGACTAAAATACTTAACCCTGCACTTGCGAACTTTTTCATTTTGCTTTCCTCATTTCTTATTATTTTTATTGTAAATGGGATACCCATTGTCTTTACGCCATTGTTGTAACGCTGTAGTTGTTATATGGAATTCTTCTGCTATTTCTTTAAACTGTAAACCCATTCTTTGATAGGCTTCAAATCTTTCCTTGCTAATATGAGAAGAAAATTGTCTGGTGCTTGCTGTTTCTATCTTTTTTGCAAGTTCTTGTATTCGTTTAAAACGCTCGGTATCTTCATTCCTATACCAGTCTGCGTCTTCATTCATCAATGCCAACATTTCTTTACGCCAGATATTTTGCACTTTTTTTGTCATATTTTCTCACCTCAAGAACATAGTAACAAAGCCTTCATTATTAAAAAAATATTACCCTTGGAACCCTTAGAAAAACACTCCTATGTCTTCATGTTCACTTTCCTCCTATTGGTTTTATGGTAAATATCCTCGTTTTACTTGATCCTTTTGTTTGCTAGCTTTTTAGCAATTTTTCTACAGATTTTACTGATCGCAGGGTTTATAGCGTTAGCAACCCCAAACTCTAAAAAAGTATCTGGCTCCCTTTAAAACAAAAGATCATCGCACGAAATCTTTTTAGTTACTGTGTCACACCCATAATCACGTACCGCCTTTATTCTGACCGTACTCTTTAGGTAGTTTATCCTTACCTAGCCCTTTAAAGACACGCTGATTGACTAGATAAGTCCTGTAGTATTCATTTTTTAAGGATCTCCCAAATTCTGCAAAAAAGTTGACGTGTAGCCGGTTTACACCTTCGTGTCCGTGTGCTTTTCTGCATCCTTTTTCGATAGCTAACCTAGCTATTGGTAAATTGCGCATGTTAGTTAAAACTAACAAACAAAAAGACCAAGTATAAAAACCCAAATTCACTACTTATAGCTTCTCATTTTCTTGCACCATTCCCTAAATTCATTTTCTTCAAAAACCTTATAGTTGAACGGTGCATTGAGTAACATCTTTTGTCGTTTAACCATTTTTTGGAACGCTCTACATTCAAGTTTTAACGGAAGTTCCGAGCAACCACGATAACCGACTACTTTTCCATCAAAATAAATCAGTTTTACTTGTCGAAAGAAACGTTCCATGTCTTGTTCCGTTTCAAAACTCACAGGATTGATCAACAGATTTCTTCCTGAAAAATCATATACAATGCGTTCTGTTGTGCCGTTGTACAATTTAAATCTTTGTCGATTAAACAAGGTCAGTTGACACGTAATACGGTGCAAATCTGTTGCTTTCAGTTCAATCATTGATTCACCTACTTTCTGAACCAAGTAGAAAAAGAGCCATGCAACACGGTTTGTTTGCACGGCTCTTACGAGTAGTTCCAGTACAAACAATGCGTGAAAGCATTGAATTATTCCACAAGCGGGTCATTTTTAGAAAATGAGAATACTTGCTACTTGGTTTTTTATTTTTTCAACAAGTTAACAGACAACAAAAAAGCGGGGAACATATACATGAACTGTATACATTCCCCGCTGTCCCAACATTTATACAACTAATTAAAACAATTCATTGTAAAAAACTTTACCTAGGCCAATAAAGGAGTTTAAAAAAGCCTAGAATTTTACATTAAAAATTGTTATACTATACGTTGTAACTAATGTTGCAACAAACGAGAACCGAGTATAGTTCATGCTGTATCATGAATTGTTTAACTGTCCTCTAGGATTCCCGTCCTATGACAGTCGGTTCTTATTTTGTTGTCTGCTAACCTCTTAATTCACTATTTCTATTCTAAGCCGATAAAATTAGGGTTAGCGAAATCAATACAGGTACATAATACTTAATTTTCAAAATACTTTTCTTGATCATATTTATGCCCCCTTTAACTATAATTCAATTATACTATTAAAAAATAAATATATCAACCGTTTTTATGCAAAAATATAAAATTTCATAGTTTTGATTTATTTTAACGCAAAAACGATTGTATACAAACCATAAAAAACTTATTTTGACCATGGAGCTTTATTTCCTGCCTGTTTTTGGTTCTATTTCAACCCAAATTAAAGGAGTGTATTATTTTGGACTACAAAGAACTTTTAGAAATTTTACGCAAAGATTTAAATTTTAAAAAAGTAGACCTTTATCAAGAAAAGTCTAACAAAACTAGATACAGAGAGATAGAACTAGGGGAAAAAAGTCCTACCATTGAAGAATTAATTTCTTTTACAGATACTTTAGGTATAAGATTATCTGAATTTCTGTATCGGGGTGACATTACACCTCTAGCAGCATCTTACTATGGTAAAAGAAAAATTGAGGTTGCTTCTTTAATTAATAACTTCCCTGAATTAGAGAAACAATTTCCTGAAATATACAAAGATCGCTTTAAGAACCTACAGTGTTACACTTTATTTACCTTATGCTTAATAATCTCTAAATCTTTAAATAATTCCTTGTATACTTTTAAAAACAAAGATATTAGAGAACTTAAAAATTTTTACAAAAATAGAGAAGTAATATTAGGTGCTGACTATGCTATACTAAGTCATCTTTACATGGCAGTTCCAGAATATTCGAACGAACTTAATTTTCTAACGGAAAAACTCTTTCCCATTAACCAATCTTATGGAGATATCCATGACCATGCAGTTCAGTTATGTATCAAGAATGCGGTTACTGTCTTTCTTGAAAAAAAGGATTTTGAAAAAGCTGATTACTTCCTTGAACAATTTGATATTGTTCGAAAAGTCCCTTCTTTTATTTTAGATGGTACTATTAATTTAGAAATGATTTATTTAAAACATCTCAGAAATTTCTTGAAAAAACGAAATATGGAGGAATATTTGAAAGCTGTAAACATCGTAAATTTATTCTCTCAATTAGGTGAAAATGATACTTATAAAGAGTTAGTTAAAGAAGTAACAGAAATAGCTAGAAAAGAAAATTTTGAAGTTCCCTCTTCTTTAAATATAATTGCTGATACTTTTGAAGGTGTTGGCTATTTAAAATCTGACAAATAAAAAAACCTCTTTTAAGAGAGGTTTTTTATTTTATCTCCATGGTTTTATAATCATACTTAGCACCAATAGAGTGTACTTTCATTTCAGAAATTTTTTGATTTCTTAATTTAGCATTTCCAATTTGAAGTAACGGTATTACACCCGCATCTTCTAAAATTAATTTCTCGGCGTCCTTCAATTCTTGCAATCTTTTTGAAGAATTATTTTTCAACAATTTATCATACTCTTCGTTTGCATACCCACCATGATTTAATGAACTTTTACTCTCAAAATTTGCTAAAAAACTAACTGGATCGGCAAAGTCTGCTTGCCAACCACTCAATGCAATCATAAAGTTCCCAGAATTTAATCGTTCAGTTTGTAACGTGGCAGGTACTGCAGTAACTGAAACTTTAAGTCCAGCCAAAGTATCTTGCAATTCATTTTGAAGATACTCTCCTAGTTTTTTTGATAAATCTTCTTCATTGACCATAATATCGATAGATAAATCAGTACCTTTTAATTCTTTTTTAGCTTTTTCCCAGCTGTCTTTAGCTTTACTCTTATCCAAAAACACTAAACTTGAATTAGTAAAATCTTTTCCTGTTTTTGGATTATATACTAGTTTACTCGGTGCTACACCTTTAGCTGGTATACTTCCATTTGTTAATATCTTGTTTGATATAGCCTCACGATCAATCGCAAAATTAATCGCTTGTCGAGCATGTTTATTTGAAGTTATACTTTTTTTATTTCGTTGATTTACCTCTAAAAACATAGTTGTAGCAGATAATTCTCGTATGAAATCTTTGTTATTTTCTAATTGCTTACTGTATTCCCCAGCTACAGGCGCATCGTCTAGTTGACCATCATTATAGAGATTAATACCTGTATTAATGTCTTTTACAACTTGAAATTTGATTTTTTCCATGGCGACATGCTTCTTATCCCAGTATTTTGGATTTTTAGCAATCGTCCATTTATCTGAAATACCAACACCGTTTAAATCAGTTAATGTAAATGCTCCATTCGTTACAATGTTTTCTTTTGTTGTTCCATATTCTTTACCGTACTCTTTTACTGCGTTTTGTTGAACTGGAAAATAAGCAGTCAATGCTAACAAATCTGTAAAATAAGGTGTAGGTTCTTCTAATTCGATTTCTATTGTTTTGTTTCCCTTAGATTTTACACCAAGTGTTTCTTTTTGTTGCTTTCCGATACTAATCTCTTTTGCATTTTTTATAGCAGCAAACAGTTCTACATTTGGCGAGGCAGTTTTAGGATCAAGAACTCTTTGCCATGCCGTTACAAAATCATCAGCAGTAATATCTGTTCCATCGGCCCATTTTGCACCGTCTCGAATCACAATTGTATATGTTTTACCACCATTGGATATTTTTGGTTGCCCAGCTGCAATTGCTGGTTGTGGTTGATTTTTTTCATCTAATCGGTACAACCCTTCCATTACGTTGGCCAACAATGTAACACTTGTTTGATCCACTGCTGTTGCTGGATCTAAACTTTGAACTGGTGTACCTGCCGATAAAGTTGCTATTTGTTCTACCTTAGTTTCATTTGTTTTTTTTGAATCTTCTGTTGATTTATTTACTCCACAACTTGCAAATACTAACAACACAAATACTAAAACCCCAACTTTTTTTAAGCTACCCACTTAACTCACTCCTTTAAAATAAATTTTTAACTATTCCTAACCCACCAATAATATTACCTAAAAGCCCTCCAAGACTTGATAAGAAAAATACTAAAAACACTCTTAAAACACGATTTTTGTATATTGTTTTAATAGATTGAAGATCTAAATCCATCGTTTGAAAATCTTTTACTTTTGGTTTTCTAACAGTAGCTTCCACTATTGCTGAAAATACTCCAACAGAAACCATTGGAAGTAAAGTAGCTAAAGGAGCAAATATTAAGGACGTTAGAACAGTTAAAGGGTGTCCTAGAGCAAATACTGTAAACAATGCAGCTAATCCACCATTCCATAAAAGCCAACGTAACAATTGCTCTATTCCCACTTGTGTCCCTTGGTAAAAGGATACTCCTAGAAGAATAAGTAATATACCTGGTATAATCCATTCAAGCAACTTACTTCCAAATTTTTTGGGTGGAATAATCTCTAATTTTTGTAAATCGGATTTTTGATTATTCTTTAATCTGTCAGAAACCCCTTTTAAATGAGCTTTCCCTAAAACAGCAACAGTCTTTCCATTCGCTGTATTTTGAATTTTTGTTGCTAAATAATCGTCTCTTTCAGTTACGAAAACTTCCCACAAATTAGGATAGGACTCCTTCAATTCTTCAAAAACAGGTTCAAAATTTTCAGATTCTAGCAGATTTTGAACCTCTTCTTCAGTTTCTTCCGCACCCTCAAATATTTTTCCAAAAGCATATGGTAATTTCACTTTTTCACGAAAATTTAACATCCTCCATGCTCTTTTAAAAGTAAGAGAAGAATCTCTATCAATTAGATAAAACTTTATGTTTAATTTTTTTGACTCATCAACAGCCACTACAAATTCTTTTCCTACAAGGCTATTCATATCTTGAGAAACTTTTTTTTGAAATAATTTGTAAATTACACCAAAAATAAAAACTGGAAATTGCTTATTCTTTATTATTTTAACTATATCAGTATCATCCCATTCGTCTGGATGTATGTTTTTTTTGTATCTTTTTTGATCCCATTCAATACAAATAGTGTCAGGATTTTCTTCCTGAATTGTTTTTCTGACCAAATCAGCACTTTCAGCTGAGATATGACTGGTCCCAATTAAAATAATTTCAGATCCTTTATAAAACAACCTTACAATATCTTCCTCCATAAAAAAACTCCTATCTATTGTATTCTCAAAACTTTCAAAAAAAAATGAACAAATACAAAAAACTTTTTAATACAACTCACGATATTAGCTATCATATTTTCAATTTTATCAAACAAACTTTAAAAGTGATACAAAATGAAGTATGAAATTTATCTAAATAAATCAGTTTATTACTTATTTTCAACCCAATTATGCAAGGTGATTTCAGAACCTTTCGAATTATTCCCTTTATTTATATTTTCTTTTTCTAACGCACATTCAACAAATAAATTATAAAACGACTTGTAGAATAGGCCTTTTGGACTTTTTACAGTAGAATCTGTCTTGATTTTATGCATCACACGACGCAAACATTTGTCTATTTCTTCTTGATAATCTTCACCAATTAGAACGATATTGTATTCTTTTTCTACTTTAGTTTTAGCACGAATAATTGTTCCAACCATTTCATGTGCTTCTTGAATAGTATCAGAAAAGGCAGCAATAAATTTTAAGCTATTTTTGCTAAGAAATGTATGCTCTTGAACTTCTGAAAATTGATCGAGCAATAATTGTTGTTGCAATCGTTCTTTTTCAGTATCTATTGTATCTATTGTATCTGTATTTAGATTATTAAATACTGTACTGATTTTCATACCCTCTGATTTATCAACGTTTTGGCAGGGTATGATTTTCATACCCTCTTGATTACCAAGGCATTCAGCGTTTGTTTTTCCTTGGGGGGTGGGTATGATTTTCATACCCTCTGATTTATCAACGTTTTCTTGCATAGTATCATCGAATGTTTGCAATTGATAAATATCGTTTTCTGTTACTTCAAGTTCCGCTAGATAAAGTCTATTAGGATTGTTCTTACCTAGTGTTTTATTAAAACCCATTTGTTTTTGATAAAGCAATCCGTATTCTTCTAATTGTGATTTTATAGATAATACTTTCTGTTTACCGCAATCAAGCACTTCTCCTAATTCACTAATAGTAAATGTAAAATAGACATTTCCATTTTCATCTACTTGATTTCTTTGAACAGCAAATTCCAGACGTGCTTTTAAAAGCATGTATGCAATTTTTGTAGAATCTGACATTTTTTTGTATTTATCGCTAGCAATAAGTACTTTTGGGAATTGATAGAATAATTCATTGTAAATACGGTTTACATTAAAAAATTTGAAGTTGTTCATATAAGATCCCTCTTTTCTTAGTTAAAAATTTATCTATTAATTTATTTAGTAAGCGTTCTTTTTTTAAGAATACCAAAACATTATTTAAAATAAAGCAATTTTTATTTTTAGTAGTAAGATAGTAAAATAGTAAGATAGTAAAATAGTAAGATAGTGAAGTAGTAAGATAGTAGAATAGTAAAGTAGTAGAATAGTAAAATAGTAAGATAGTAAAAAATGTTTATTTTTTAATAAATACGTCTAAAAATCCTTTTGTAGAAAGGTTAATATCGTTCTTTTAAAACAATAAGATAGTAAAATAGTAAGATAGTAAAGTAGTAAGATAGTAAAATAGTAAAGTAGTAGAATAGTAAAGTAGTAGGATAGTAAGATAGTAAAATAGTAAATTTTATAAATATTATTTGTAGTAAGAAAATATTTATGATATACTATTTGTAGTAAGAAAATATTTATGAAATGAGGAGTCATTGTATGGTTAAAAAAATTGTATTTGGAAATTTCAAAGGCGGCGTTGGTAAGACTACTAATTCTGTAATGGTAGCCTATGAATTAGCTAAAAAAGGTTTTAGAGTTTTAGTTTGTGACTTAGACCCACAAGCAAATTCAACGCAATTGTTGCGAAGAACATATGGATTACAAAATAATAAAGAACTACCTATAAAAGAAACGATGATGGTAGCAATTCAAGAAGGAAATTTAGGTAAAGCTGTTGTAAATGTAATGCCTAATTTGTATTTATTGCCTTCACACAAAGACTTTGTTAATTATCCTGATTTTCTTGAGCTAACAATTATGCCGACAGAGAAAAACTACAAAGAGAGACGAATAGCATTTTTTAGTGAATTACTTAAACCAATTGAAAATGATTATGATTACATTATATTTGATGTTCCTCCTACACTTTCAGTATTTACCGATACAGCTCTTTATTCTTCTAATTACATTGTAATTGTTTTGCAAACGCAGCAACGTTCCCTTGATGGTGCAGAAGCATTTTGGGAATACTTGCAAACCTTGTATGATACTTATAAAAACATTGACTTTGATATTGCTGGGGTACTTCCAGTGCTGTTGAAAAACGATTCTGGAATTGATAATCAAATAATTAAAGATGCCAAAGACGCTTTTGGTGATGAAACTTTGTTTAATACAATCGTTAGACACATGGAACGGTTAAAACGTTATGATCGTAAAGGTATATCAGAAGAAGGATATACGGAATTATATGATTTTCATGATAGAAAAGTTCATGAATTGTATAACAAATTATCTGATGAAATAATTGAACGAACAGAAGGGACGACTGCTAATGAGTAAGTATACATTTCATAAGGATCCTGAACGTAAACAATCAAAAGAAATTAAAGCAACTGAAATTTCAGAACCTGAAACTACTTTTGATTTAAGTAGTTTTTCAAAAGAAGAAATTTCAGCAAGTGATTCAGGAGCAAAGCGAATTGGGCGACCTGCTAAAAATAAAGTATATAGTACAATTAGGATACAAAAGAGTAACATCAATAGAATAAATGCGTTTCAGAATACTTTAGATTTTGAAACACAAGACGACATTGTATCGTTCATGTTAGATAGATTAGATAACACATTAGAACCAGAGCAACGTACAATGTTTGAAATGTATATGAAAGCTTATGAATCACGAGACAAAAAGAAACAAAAATAAAAGATACTGTATAATAAAAAAAACACAAGAAATGCTGTTCAAACATTGCTCTTGTGTTTTTATTTTTTGTAGTAAAATAGTAAGATAGTAAAAAAGTATTTCCATTCAATAATTTTTTTAGTTCGTCTGCGGTGTTCTAAGTGCAGCAAATAATCGTCTTGCAGTCTTAGAAAATCGAATATACGGGGTCACTAGAACATCCGTACAGAAAATAGCGGTAGTGATTAGCTCTAAATCCATAAAACGCTTATTTAACGCTGATTATAGAATTTCCAAGATAGGAAAACATAAAATATTTCTGGAACATTCATGCAGAAATAAGCGGTAAGGAAAGCAGCATAGATTCTAAAAAACATTAGGTTTTGAAAATCAGTAAAATACGTTTTAAAAGCTTGATATAACAATGTTTCATAGTTTCAAAAAGTCATTGTAAAAACGATTCTAAATAACTATTTCCAAAACCTACCGCTATTTTCTGTTTAGTTGTTCCAGTGACCCCTATACCTAGTCCATAGTCTTGATGATAGCAGATATGAGAGTAAATAAATGAGATAGAAAGTGTTTCAATGTTCCAGTGTACGGCTCTCTATTGTACATTTACGCTTCTATGTTCTATATACCTCAATAGAGATAAAAGTCAGTATCATTTTTCAATATCATAAGTATGGTTATAGCTGTTTGTTCTTCATATAATCTTCTTTGATTTTTTCAAATAACGAATCTGTATGCTTACTAGCTTGTATACTATGAGAAGTATAACCGACTAAACTATCATCAAAAGCTTCTATAGCGAATAGTAATATTTCTTGTGCTAACTTTTTATCAATGTAATCATTTGGAAATTTATTACCAAATTGGCTTGTATTCCAATAAATCGCATTGTTTCGTAAGGTAAAAAAATCATTGTTTTTATATACTAGTGATATTAATTGTTCTACTCTTTCGGGTCCAATGACTTCAGGTAATCGTGAACCCATTTGAAATACTGGGGTTATCGATAGTCGTTGTTTTTTAGAATGATTAAAAAGTGGGTCTTTATTATTATTTTTTTCAGTGTCATGTTTCATAAATAGAGAGAAATGTGTTTTAGATACTTCTTCCATTGATGTAATTGCGAAAAAAACACAACTACCATAAGACTTTTTATTAAGTAGTGTAAAAGAATCATCAAGTAGGGTAATAATGTGATCTATAGCCTTGTTAAAATCATCAGTTTTATCGATATTAAATTTAGTACTATTGTTGAAAATATTTTTAAAATTTTCCAGTATTTTAGTATTTCCTGAATTAAAGTTAGTCATTTATTTTGCTCCTTTATTGTAATTTTTAGGTATAATCTGTTTCAGTATTGGAAATGGTCTGTTTTTTGTTTAATTATAACCTATTTTCTGCACACTTACTTTAGTTTTTATAGTTTATTCCTAGATTAAAATAGCTAACTTTCATCAATAATTTTTTTAGTTCGTCTGTGATGTTCTAAGTGTAGCAAATAATCGTCTTGCAGTTTTAAAAGGTCTGAATAAACCTGATCCATAGTTTTGCTGGCAGACAGAGAAAGAGAATAAATAAATGAGATAGGAAGTGTTTCAATTTTTTTGTTGCGAGTAATCCAAGAAGAAACAGTTCCTTGAGAGAAAGCGTGTAATTCACAAAATTCTTCAACAGTAATCCCTAGTTGCTTGATAATGTATGTGTTGATAGGGTGTGGATATACAAAGGTTTTTCTAGGCATGGTGGGAAATCCTCCTTTATGCAATTATTAATGCGTTTGCAGTAATATTCTATCAAACTCCAAGCAATAAGGGAAGGGCATATCTACTTCTTTTTTTGTTGACCTCCTCTAAAAATATGTTATACTATAGGTGCGAAACGACATTAAATCGTACAAATAACACAAAAAGCAATCCTACGGCGAATAGGATTGCTTTTTTTTACACTAGTTGCGACTCCTAGCGTGTGTGTTGATAGCAGCTTACTTTCGGCTATCGTCTTCCTCGTCCAACACACGAGAAATCATTTCCAGAACCAATCCTACAAAGATCGGTGCGATAACCAACGACATTAAATCTTTCACAAATAACACACCTCCAATCGAGGCGAGCTGCCGTATTAATTATAGCATAGATTGAAATTCTGCCAATTCAATAATAAAACCTTCAACAATTTATCTAGCTGTTCTATGATCTTTTCTAAGCGTGTAAACTCGTTTACACCAGGAACATTTATACTTGCTTGAGTCATTCGTAACTCTGCTTGCTAGACAGCCACAGCTGCATTCTACATAAGCCACTTGGCGGACGCTATCTCCTAGAGGAATAATGGTACCATTATAATCATATACCTTCATTACGAAACCCCCAATCGCTAAAATACTCATCTAACTTTTTTTGCTCTTTTTTTGACAAAGTAGGGGAGACCAAACCTTGAAAAGGGTTTGAATTTACTCTTTCTTCTTGTTTTATTCTGCTAGAATGACAATACATACACACGGAGTCAATTTCTTCTATACTATAGGACTCTTCACCAATTATTATTTTGTTTTCTTCCACATATCCTCGAAAAGTTCCTATAACTGGTCTAGGAAAAGGATTGGTTTCTGAAGACATAAGTAATAAATATAATGGCTTATTTTGTTTGATTGAGCGAGAAAAATAAGAAGAAAATTCTTTTCTATTTTGCTTCATTTGGTTGTACCTAAGCCAACAGTTCCACCTGCATGGCCACCAACAAGGCTTGCTCGTGAAATTGCTGTGGCGCCTTCCATCAGTGAAGAAGCATGTATCAGTGCTTTAAACCCAAATTTCTGACGAATTTTATCAATAAGAAAATACATATCCGTTTCATGAATTTGCTCCTCCGGAACAGAAAATAAATCCAGCTGTAAATTTTTGTTCCATACAAGACGGCCATAAGATACTCCTAAATTTCGTACGTCGACCCCTGGTGCGTAATTCTCTTCAAAAAGACGCAGTACATGTTCAGTCAAGACTTTTGTGTTATTACTTGGTTCTACTTTCATTTGTCTACGCCAGCCGGTTTGGCCGTATTTGTCTGTCTGACCTTTTGAGTAGCCAACAAACAAAGAGACACAGGTTGTCTGACACGATGCCATGCGTAAGCGACTAGCAACCTGGTCCGACAATTCCTTCAAAACCAATTTTATTTGTTCTTTATTTGCATAATCTTTGGGTAAGACCTGACTATTACCAAATGATTTTTCTGTTGGTCGTCCCGCTTTTTGCCCTAAAAAACTACGATCTATGCCCCATGAGTGCGCGTACAGCTGTAGTCCCATGATACCAAAACGCTCTTCTAACATGTAGGGTTCAATGTGCGCTAGGTCATAAATGGACCGAATACCTAGCTTTTTTAAGCGAGCAGCCATGCGATTTCCTATCCCACAAAATTCTGTAAGAGGGGAGATTGGCCAAACTTTTTTTGACACATCTTCATAGCGCCATTCAGCTACAAATCCTGGTGCATTCTTTGCTTCATTATCCAATGCTAACTTGGCCAGCAACGGATTTTCCCCAATTCCGATTGTCACATACAATCCCATATGGTTATAAATCACACGTTGTATAATCTTGGCCAGTTTATAGGCGGTGTCACACTTAAAATAGGTCAGCGAAGCAGTCACATCAAGAAACGATTCATCGACACTGAATACAGAATGATCTTCATCAGAAACAAAGCGTTTATATAAATTGTTAATTTCTTGATTTTTCTTCATGTACAATTTCATGCGTGGAGATACAATAATTAAGTTTGGGTGGTCCGGAACTTCATTTTTCCTTGTAACATTGGAAATACCTAATACTTTTTTTGCCATAGGGGAAGCAGCGAGTACCAGGCCACCTGAATTTTCAGAATTGCTCATGACCACAAGCATTGTCTTCAATGGATCAAGTCCACGTTCTACGCATTCCACGCTAGCATAAAAACTTTTTACGTCGATACAAAGCACATCACGACTGGGTTCTTTCGTATAATCGAACGTCAAATTCATCCAAAATCCCTTCTTTCTACTAACCCATTATACGAACGAATGTTCTCTTTTGCAACTAGTAAAATTCAGTTTTCCGTATTTTTTTATACACCTGTAAACTTTTGGCATAGTTGGACTGAACGCAGAGAGGGAAACTATACAAAACGTTGAAGGCCAGTTGAGCAAAGCGAAACCAGTTATTCGTCTTTTGATGGTTGGCCACATGCCTGGTATGAACAATTATTCGTATTTAAATAGAAATTTTTTTATTTTCATCTACATATCATATTTAATCCTGTAAGAGCGAACGTTAAAATCTCTTCATTGCATAACTACCGATCAATATTTGTGAAAATGGCTTAGAATTGCTCTCTCATCACTATAATTATCATTAATAATTGAATATAGAATAACCCCAAAAAAAAGATTTTCAGGGGTGGGTTTTATTTACTTACTAATTTTATCGATGCAAACTTTCCCAATTTCATCAAGCAAAGGTGTAATTCCTCCTCTAGGGCTCTCTAAATAATTAACACCAGTAACTGTATCAACTACAATTTTATATCCTAATTGAATTAAAGATTCACTTTCTTTTTCAAGAAACGTTCTTTTTTATTTGGCTTATCCGTTTTAACCGGATATTTAAAAAGTTGTTGTTCTTTCACATGATTATCTGGATCAACTCCAAAGCGTATTACATCTAATTTTCTATCGAGATAAAAAGGTAAACCATTTTTATTAACTGGCATAAATATTCTCCTTACTTCTTCTCACTTTTTTTGTTTTCCCTCTCTGCTATCCTTTTTTCTTGTTTCATATTTCCAGCAAAAAAAGCAATTCCTACTGCACCTGAAGAAAAGA
>OBWT01000051.1_pt1 | contig 70199 bp, 67 predicted proteins | sample 1476541 | NCBI WGS metagenome assembly OBWT01 (sample SAMEA2580134, study PRJEB22360) | human gut metagenome | biome: human gut; feature: human-associated habitat; material: faeces | place: Denmark | collected 2008/2010 | reverse complement strand
AGTCATCGGGCATTATCTGAACATAAAACACTATCAATAAGTTGGAGTCATTACCGACACATCAGAAACGATATTCCACACTCAACATGGCAGATGTATTATGGTATCCATGTTCTCCAAGTTGAATGCCTGCATCAGCCCGGAATGCTACTTCTGGTGTTATCATTCCCACAACACCACCATTTATTTCTCCGATATCACGCGCACCATCCTGGTATATACTTACACCATTCATACTGGTGCCGAAAACACGACTATTGTGCAACCAGTGTGCCTCCACAAATGGTCTGAACGGAACCGCATACCGCGTATTTTTACCGTTTTTGCTGGTAAGCCATGTTCTTGCTCCCAGGCGGGTGAGAATATTTCCGTTACCGGTATTTTCAATACTGGTTCCGTTACTTTCATGATATTTGTCTGATTTTACATTCATCCGGACAACCTGAAGCTGCGGCTGAACATACCATTCATGACTTCCCTTGTAATTGTCGGTAAACTCTCCAGCCTTCCATGAATATCCTGCTTCCAGAGATACCGTAAACCCTTTTGACTTCCATGACTCAGCAGGCAGCCGTTCTCCATTTATATGATTATCAAACCAGCTGTATTGCAGCCAGCTATCAAGATAAGAACCATTGTGTGTTTCATCATTGGCATACCATGTTGCATAAAGACCCGCTGTGTATCCATTCATTCTTCCTTCCGAATGGTATCCGGTGCTCAGGGCATTCGTACTGTTATTATTATGACCATAGCCAGCCATCATACCTGTATGCCAGCGATCGGTACCATTCAGGCTCCACTGAGCTATATCTCCCCCTATTAACACAACGTAGCTATTCCCCCGGGTTCTCAGCTGACTACTGTTGTCACGCCAGCGATTATGTTTTCCTTTATTATACATCCAGATACCTGCTTCATTTTCTTCTCCTGTCATGTGGCTGATATACAACTCCTGTCCCTGTCGTTCATACAGATTCGTTACAAACAGATTATTTGCAGCAGCAATACTGGCAACATAGCTACCTGCCTCAGGACGCAAATTATTATCATGGCTTTCCGGTACAGCTTCAGGTTGTGGTACAGGAATGTCTTTTCTGCTAATCAGATACCAGTTAGTGCTGTTAATCCCCTGACCACGTTTCAGTATGTAATCATAAGCTCCGGCTGTAATACGTTCCGTCTGAATGAATTCAGCATTATCAGCATTGCCACTGACGTGAATCACTTCAATCCCATTAAGTGTCTCTGCACCAGTACCACCGGCCTGAGTAACAGCGACACGGGTACGGCCACTGGCATTACCTTTAATCACCAGACGATCTGTTTTCGAATTGTCACCACCTGTTTCTGTCTGGAGGAGAATAAGTCCATTTCTGCCAGTGTAATTCCCTCCGACAGTCAGTATATTACCCGGCATATATGTAGTGAGATCGACTATACCACTATTGCTCAGATTTCCTGCAACGCCCCCAAACCCGGAGAGTTTGCCCTGCTCTTCAACAATGACCTGGTTACTGCCGAGCATCACCGGTGAATCTGCGTTCCCCAGTATCACTGTCCCCTGAATAATATCTGTCATCCCGGTCCATTTTGCGTTATCGCTAATGTTCAGTGCACCTGCTCCCGTCTTGCGAACATTACCATAACCACTGATATTGTTGGTAAGCTGCCATGCTGATGTACTGTTCAGAGTTAATGTGCCATAGTTATCAACAAAGGCTGTCCCCAGATTATCAGCCGTGGATACAGCCAAATGAGCCCCCTTATTCACGGTAAAAACACCGGAAAAATTACGATTATTACCCGTTATATCAAGCATTCCCCCATTTATGTTCAGAGAACCATCCCCTGCAATAGTACCTGCAGATTCTCCTCCATTATTCAGTATCAGACTTCCGCCATGAATGTTCAGCACAGAGCCTGCAGCCGTCAGTAGTTTGCTTATTGTCTGAGGATACCCATTCATATCCAGTTCTGCGCCACGGGATAAATATAAATACTCAGTCCGACCAAGAGCATCAGGTGCAGCAAGAATTAATACGCCAGATTTAACCTCTGTATTTCCTGTATAATTGTTTGTTGCAGAAAGTATAAGAGTACCATTACCTGATTTTGTCAGACTTTTGCCGTCCCAGCCATCATATAATAAAGGTGAAAGATTATCGGAAAGAGAAACGCCTATGTTCAGAGTGGCATCTTTTTCTATATTAAAGGTTCCATATCCCATCCCTTTTGTATTATTCCATCTCAGCATGGATATCAGTTTGTTATCGTCGTCATTTAAAGACGTATAAACATAACTTTCAGCACCTTCTGTCAGTAATACATTGTATTGTACAATGTGACTATTATCAGCGATCGAGATACCTGTGTCTGACGACAATAATGTGTAATAGTCCTGAGTCCAGTTCTTAATTGATGTGTCTATATTAAGCCATGAATCACTTTTTAATGTAATAGTATTTGCGTGAACATTAGCATTTCCTACAGACAGGTTCATAGATGCGTCTTCATCAATACTTATATTTCCGTTAAAAATGGAGTTCTTGCCTGACAGATAAACAGATGAGCCATTCCCAATCATTAGCCCACCATTAATTGCTGTTGCGTTATTGATGTTTTTAATAATTAATTCATTTGTACCATTAACAGGTATACTAGCTAGTTTAATATCACCATTAATCACAGAATCTGAATAAATATCTAATGAATTATACCCGCCAGAAAAAATTATTGATGTATTATAAGCATCTTTTTGGCTATTATATAATCCTGAAAGATTACCATGATTATTAATATGGATATCTTCTCCATAAACAGAGCAACCACCGTCGGGGCCATATCCCCCCTGAACAATACCGTTATTATTCAAAGTGATTTGATTTCCAGAAATAGCATCTCCCCCTTGTTTTATTCCATATCCTCCAGATATCATGTTGTCGTTAGTAATGAAAAGATTACTACCATTAATACCATCACCACCGTTTACGCCATTACCGCCCAATATTCCTCCGGAATTATGCACTGTAATATTGCTACCGGTTACACCGGAACCACCTGTCCCACCTACATCATCACCTCCGTATATACTTCTGTAATTATCAACTATAATATCATCCCCGCTTAACCCTGCACCTCCGCTACTTCCTGAGCCACCAAGACCATTACCCCCATATACATTTCTGTAATTGTTTATAGATATTTTGTTGCCACTAACAGCAATTCCACCATTATATCCATCTCCTCCCCAAACACTACCATTATTATTTAGCGTAAAGTTTTCACCGTAGACACCTGCACCACCGATTGATGTATTGCTTGTTCCTCCTTTGATGTTAATACTGCTTTCAACAGATAGTATATTTTGAGTATAACTTGTTTTATACGGCACGCTGATATTAAGCGCCGCGTTTCCATCAACACCTGTAATACTCCTGGTTATACTTTCAGGTATACCATTACCATTCAGTTGTATTGTTTGCGCACCAGAAAAATGAGACTGCACAGAATAAAGTATACTGACCAGAAATTGTAAAATTCGTATATTCTTATTCATACTGTTTTTTCTTTAGTGATGCATTTTTTATCAACCATACAAGCACATTATTTCATTGATACTAATCACATCAGGATGAATGTTTTTTCTCAATAGAAATAAGTGTCTTTATTCCTTACCAATTTATTCTGGTTATTCCTCTTATCCAGACGTCTCGTGATACTCCCTGTATTTATTATAGAGTATATATATGTACTGCGTTTAAATCATGAAGACGACAACCTGTTTTACATAAATTATTCCTAAGTATTTTTCCAGAGAAGACCTAGGTATAATGATGTGCACTGTCTGGTTTTCTTACAACTGACTTAGCGATCTGCATATCCGTGATAACGCCTGAATAAATAGGACGAGAGAACTCTTAACCAAATAATCTAACACTTTTAATCGACAGGAATTAAAAACCCGGGGAGGTTAAAAAAACACAAAAAAATGGATGTTTATTCAACTCTGGTTACGTACCATGAGGACTGCATCCACAATGCACCGGCAATTAAATGGCTTTCATTGATTGATTTTTTATATCTGTGATGATTTTTTGCTCCATTCCTCAAAAAATGGACGCAACTTCCCCTCTGCGGCTCTCAGCTGTATACCCGCTGTCGTGCCAGTGGCTCATGCATCATGACCAGCTCTGCCAGACGGTAGCCCCGCTTCAGCCCCGTAAACCGCATCTGACCTCCGCACAGGATGCACTTCAGCGGGTCAACCTTCAGTAACCGCTGATACACCCTTCTCCGCCTGATTTGCATCGCCGTTTTTCTCTCCGTTTCTGTTATGACGTACACAACATTTTCCAGTAACCGGCGCTTCACCGGACTCAGGAACCCGTTGTCAACGCCACGATGTTTGACCGTTCTGGGGATGCGGACGATTTCCTGGACTGCTTTATCATTCCAGCCCGCATTGTTGGCGGTACATTTTGGGGCTGACTGCACCCGGCGATAATTTTATACGCCGCTCGTTATACCATCTGATGTAAGTATCCACTTGCTGCATGAACTTTTCTGGCGTGATGCCCGACCATTTACGCCCATGATACATTTCCGTTTTCAGTCTGCCGAAAAAGCCTTCGCATGCCGCATTATCAGGTGAACATCCTTTGCGGGACATTGAGCGAATAAGACCTTCTGCATTCACTCTTTCCAGCCAGCCTGACCAGCGATAATGCCCACCTCTGTCACTGTGTATCACCGGTCGTTCGCCAGCATTTAACGTTTCGACAGCGCTATCCAGCATAGTGTTGACCAGTTCAGCATCGGGGCGTGTACTGAGAGACCAGCTCACAACTTTTCCATCGAAGCAGTCCACCACCGATGATAGCCAGACTTTACCTGCAGGGAGGTGGAACTCCGTGATATCTGTCAGCCATTTCTGATTAGGTTGCTCCGCCTTAAAATCTCTGGCGATAAGGTTATCCGGAGCCGGTCCGATTTCTCCGCAATATGAGCTGTAGCGGCGACGACGGTTACGGCTGACGACAAGCTGTTCTTCCACCATAAGTCTGCGTACAACCTTTTCTGATAGCCGCCCCCCCTCATGCCTGAGCATCGCATGCAGGCGACGATAGCCATAACACTGGTAATTACTGTTAAATATATCTGTCAGCATCGTACGTATCGTGGCGTATTTATCACCGGCTTTCAGTGCAGCCCGGTGATAAAAATAACTGCTACGGGCAAGGCCCAGAACATGCAGTAATTCTGTCAGGGGATATGTTTGTCTCAGGGCATCAGCGATCTTCGTTTTCTCTCTGTTGTTCAGGTGACTGATACTGATGCCCGGGTCTTTTTTTATGATTTCCTCCGCCTTTTTCAGAATATCCAGCTCCATCTGCCGGCGGCGTATTTCCTGATTCAGTCGGGCGACTTCCTCCCGCAACGCATCGCGTTCTGCCTCCAGGGAAGGTTCGTTATGTTTACGCATAGTCTGGTAAGCACTGTTGCCGATAATTTTATCTTTCCATTTATACAATACCGCACGACTGACACCAATACGCCTGGCGATTTCACTGGCTGATACTTGTCGTGTACAGAGTGCCATGACAGCCTGACGTTTGACTTCTGGTTCAAAGGGCGCAACCGGGTTGGCCTTACTGGTAAATATACGTCGTCTGTCGGGATAAAGGTAAGCGTAAACTGACCGCCGTATGTAGCCATCAGACGAGAATTGGTAACTTAGACGCCCATCTGATATAGACGGACATCTAAGTATGGAATTACAGGACTGGCGAAAAGAACCTCGTAAAAACTATTCGAATGAATTCAAACTTCGTATGGTGGAACTGGCATCACAACCTGGAGCTTGTGTTGCACAGATTGCACGTGAAAATGGCGTCAATGATAATGTTATTTTCAAATGGCTCAGGCTCTGGCAGAACGAAGGGCGTGTTTCGCGGCGTCTTCCGGTAACGACCTCTTCTGACACTGGCGTTGAATTATTACCTGTAGAAATAACGCCGGATGAGCAGAAAGAACCTGTGGCGGCCATTGCGCCGTCTTTATCCACTTCCACTCAGACCAGAGTCAGTGCCAGTTCCTGCAAGGTGGAATTCCGTCACGGTAACATGACGCTGGAAAATCCATCGCCAGAGCTGCTCACGGTGTTGATCCGTGAACTGACCGGGAGGGGAAGATGATCTCACTCCCATCAGGTACCCGTATCTGGCTCGTTGCCGGCGTTACCGATATGCGTAAATCCTTCAACGGACTGGGAGAACAGGTACAACATGTGCTGAATGATAATCCCTTCTCCGGTCACCTGTTTATCTTCCGTGGCCGACGGGGTGACACCGTTAAAATTCTTTGGGCTGATGCTGATGGTCTGTGCCTGTTCACCAAACGCCTGGAGGAAGGCCAGTTTATCTGGCCTGCGGTACGTGACGGCAAGGTATCCATTACCCGCTCGCAACTGGCAATGCTCCTCGATAAGCTGGACTGGCGTCAGCCAAAAACATTCCGCCTTAACGCACTGACAATGTTGTAAAAAACGCCTGGCCGCATTATAAAAACGGCCATGAGTCAGAAATACCTCATTCGCATTGCAGAACTGGAAAGCCAGCTCCGTCAGAAAGACCAGCAACTGAGTCTGGTTGAAGAGACGGAGGCCTTCCTGCGCTCTGCACTGGCACGTGCCGAAGAAAAGATCGAAGAAGATGAACGGGAAATAGAACATCTGCGGGCTCAGATAGAAAAACTGCACCGGATGCTGTTCGGTACCCGTTCTGAAAAACTGCGTCGTGAAGTTGAACTGGCTGAGGCTCTGCTGAAACAACGTGAACAGGACAGCGATCGTTACAGTGGGCGGGAAGACGATCCTCAGGTTCCCCGCCAGTTGCGACAGTCGCGCCATCGTCGTCCGTTACCGGCACACCTTCCCCGTGAAATACACCGCCTGGAGCCAGAAGAAAGCTGTTGCCCGGAGTGTGGCGGTGAGCTGGATTATCTGGGGGAAGTCAGCGCTGAACAGCTGGAACTGGTGAGCAGTGCCCTGAAAGTGATCCGCACAGAACGGGTAAAAAAAGCCTGTACAAAATGTGACTGTATTGTTGAAGCACCGGCGCCGTCCCGCCCGATAGAGCGTGGTATCGCGGGCCCCGGATTACTTGCCCGCGTGTTAACGGGAAAATACTGCGAACATCTGCCACTGTATCGTCAGAGTGAAATCTTTGCCCGCCAGGGTGTCGAACTGAGCCGGGCCTTACTCTCCAACTGGGTTGACGCGTGCTGCCAGTTAATGACACCGGTGAATGATGCCCTGTACCGTTATGTAATGAATACCCGCAAGGTTCACACTGATGACACACCGGTAAAGGTACTGGCACCGGGTCAGAAAAAGGCGAAAACAGGGCGTATCTGGACGTATGTCCGGGATGATCGCAATGTGGGTTCGTCATCTCCTCCAGCGGTCTGGTTCGCGTACTCGCCGAACCGGCAGGGGAAACACCCGGAGCAACACCTTCGCCCCTTCCGGGGTATCCTGCAGGCGGATGCGTTCACAGGTTACGACAGGTTGTTCAGTGCAGAACGTGAAGGTGGTGCACTGACAGAAGTTGCGTGCTGGGCCCATGCCCGGCGAAAAATCCACGATGTATACATCAGCAGCAAAAGTGCGACGGCAGAAGAAGCCCTGAAGCGAATCAGTGAACTGTACGCCATCGAGGATGAAATACGGGGATTACCAGAGTCAGAGCGTCTTGCAGCCAGGCAGCAGCGAAGCAAAGCGTTACTGACGTCGCTGCATGAATGGATGGTGGAGAAGAATGGCACGCTGTCGAAAAAATCCAGACTGGGCGAAGCGTTCAGCTATGTACTGAATCAGTGGGACGCCCTCTGTTATTACAGTGATGATGGTTTGGCAGAAGCGGACAATAACACAGCGGAAAGAGCGCTTCGTGCAGTCTGTCTCGGAAAGAAAAATTACGTGTTCTTCGGTAGCGATCACGGCGGCGAGCGTGGTGCACTGCTGTACGGGCTGATCGGCACCTGCCGTCTGAACGGTATCGATCCGGAAGCGTATCTGCGCCATATTCTGAGCGTACTGCCGGAATGGCCCTCCAACTGTGTTGACGAACTCCTGCCATGGAACGTAGTACTCACCAATAAATAAGCGTCAATACGGTGCTCCGTTGACGCTTACAAGAGATGTCGTTCATAAGCCCGTATTTTACCGGGCTTATTCTGTGACAACCAGGATAAAGAGATTTACAGCATGGTCAGGGAGGTCAGCAGCCGCTTAGGCTGTCGCCAGTCGATACCTTCCAGCAGCATCGCCAGCTGCGCCTGCGTAAGGAACACTTTGCCATCACGGGCTGACGGCCAGGCGAAGCGCCCACGCTCCAGCCGTTTGGTCAGGAGGCACAGCCCGTCACCGGTGGACCACAGCAGTTTAACCTGACTGCCGCTGCGGCCCCGGAAAATGAAAACATGGCCGGACATGGGATCGTCTTTCAGCGCCGTCTGTACTTTCGCAGCCAGGCCGTTGAAGCCATTTCTCATATCGGTGATACCGGCAACCAGCCAAATTTTGGTCCCGGAAGGTAACGGGATCATCGCTTCAGTTCCTGTATCAGCAGAGTCAGGAGCTTTTCGCTGACATTGCCATTGAAGCGGAGCGTCCCGTGCCGGAACGTTACCTCACAGCTGATACTGAGGGTTTCCGGGTCCTCTGCAAGCGATTCTGGCTGTTCGGCAGCTGCATCGAGAGTCACAGGAAGTAGCTGGGAGCTCTCTGAAGAAGGTAATAGCAGCTTTCCCTCGCGCCATTGTTGTCGCCATTTGAACAACAGATTGGCGTTAATGCCATTTTCAAGAGCAAGTTTTGAGATGGATATCCCGGGTTCACAGGAGGCAGCAACGAGCTGCTGTTTAAATTCGGGAGGATAATTAGGGCAGCCTTTTCGCCTGCCGGGAGTCACATTTTTCTGCATATCTGACACTTTGGTTCCCACTACTTATTTTGTGGACACCACTTTGTCTAATGCGTCAGATTCTGACCAGACGGTTCAGGCTGTACGCTTACTGACGAACTCCTGCCATGGAACGTAGTTCTCCCCTATAAATAAGCGTCAATACAACGGTCGGTTTACGCTTACATGCCAGAGGCATTAAACCGTTGAAAGATATTATGAACGGTGGAATGACTGAGGCCTAACTGCTCCAGTGCGATAGCCCGAACAGATAATTGCTCTTCGAATATTAGTCGCAATACATCTGGAAAATAAGAGCGAAAGCCGGTGATATCTTTTGTTGTCTGAGAATTCATCATTCGTGTCCATCAATAGATGGACGCGATTGTTGCCAGACAGGACAACCACCACAAGACGGCACAGAAGGAGCGCTTACATTTAGTCTGCAAGGATCAGGAGTTACAGACGGCATTGGCTTTACGCTTACGTATTAGGTAAGATACATCAACAAAATAATTATGTGGCTTTATACATGGATGTCAGTAGGCTATTTCCGGTTGATATACCCTGCCCGTAAATTACAGGGCAGGAATAGTATTATTAATTTCGGGAGAAGCTTAAGGTTGCCACATCGACAGTTTCATCACACAGGTTTTTGTCCTGAAATACTTTCTTATTTTTGACTTTAGCTAGCCATTGCCCGACATGAAGGGAGGGTACAGTGATGATACCGTCCTCATTACTTACAAAGGTAAGTTCTGCTTTATGAGCCGAATGTTTATGCTCTGCCGCATGAGTATGGCGGGATGATTTCAGATAACTGACAGAGTCAAGCTCCAGAGTGGCTCCGGCAAGCGGGGAAGTTTTATACAGAACTTTCAGCTTCACATCTTCACCGAAACGACTGATATCGGATAACGGAATGATTTCAAGCTCATCCCCTATTGGATACTGATAGAGTTGTGCTGGCATCTGCTGTTCACCAGGAATAAAAGATTTTGCATATTTAGTCACAAACTCACAGTATGCCACATCATTTCTGCCCTCCCGGCTGACAGGCTTCCATCCTGACGAGGTTCTCGACCAGTATCCCGGTTTCATTTTCGTTGACAGAACGTAGCTATTACCGTTGCCTGCAGACTCAATTTTATAGACATAATCCGTGGATGTTGGCTTCAGCGTTATTGTCTCTTTCCCGTTATAAAGCCGGGGAGTTTCAAAGAAATCCCTTCTGTCAGGAATCGTGCCCTTTGAGGGGAAATTATGACCATAACCAATCTCTGCGATAACGTTGTTCTCTGCCTGTTTGCCGGTAATCCAGACATCATGGGCCAGGACATGCCCCGATGCTGTCAGACAAAGAGCTAAGATATAGCCTGTATTTTTCATCATGATTTATTTCCTGAGAGGTTACCACTGATAACGGGTATAAAGACTGACAGTTCGGCCTGAAAGCGGCACACCTTTGCCATTCATGGCAAGCTTGTTGAAGGCATTATCCAGAGTTACTGACGCCTCAAAGCCTTTAACACTTACAGGCTTATAAGACAGTGAAAAGGAATGTATGGCATAGCCAGCCTGATAGGAGTCGCCTTTTTTCACATGCGTGGCTGATGCTGAAAGTTCAGCACGCCATCCGGCATAAACGCCTCTATGACCAACAGGTATGCTGATGTCACTGATAAGTGTGTCAGGATTGCCGGAGCCCAGCCATTCCCTGCTGCTGGCATCCATACTTTCCGTCCGGTTATAAGAAAGCACCCAGTCAACATAATCAGACTGGTAATTTCCCTGCATATCCCATCCCCAGATACGGGCCCGGGATACATTATAAGAATAAGAACGCATCCGTTTCATATCCACGCGTGTGGCAATATAGTTTCTGGCATCCGTTCCGAAATATCCGCCTTTTAACTGCAGCCGGTCATTGTCTGTAAGCAGGCCATCCAGTTGAATACCTGCGCCAATCTCACGGGTGATGTTATTTTCTGGTTTCAGATTAAGGTTAGGAACCCAGTAATTGGGTTTACCCTTGCGGTAAAAATGTACATCATCCCTGTACATTTCTGCCATTGTGGGCGCTCGGAATGCAGAGGATATGGAGCCGTACATCATCAGCCAGTCTGTCGGTGAGACTGAAATCGCCGCCCTTGGGGACAGGCGTTCGGCTTTCAGTTCTCCGGCACGGGGATTGAAGCTCTTGTACCGGTCATAGCGGGAACCGACGATAATGTTAACAGGGTAGCTTTTCATTGTCATTTCATCCTGGAAATACAACGATGTAAAGTCAATATTTCCTTCCGGATATAGTGTGGCAGAGCCTTCTGGCTTCTGCTGCTGACGGTAATATTCAGCGCCATAACTTAACTGATGGGCTCCCGGAAAAATCAGAGTATGACTCCTGTTGACAACATTAACACCGGAGGTTCTGTTGTTTCTCCATTCTGCCGTTTTGTTGTGACCGTTTGTCTTGATAGTGATATCACTGAGATATAACGTTGACTTTACATTGATGAGGCTGTTATCCACAGGAGCGTACTGGTACCAGAACTGTACGTCATTTTGTACTGTTTTTCTGTCACGCAGGCCGCTGTCACCATGTGTCTGAGTGGGATTGCCCGGTTCAGTGGTGTTATTCCGGTAGAGACGCAAGCTGGCACCTGCTTTGTTACTGTCTGTTATACCGACAGAGCCTTTCGCAAACAGGGCTGCAGGTTTTTCCTTGTTAGGTGCGCGCTCACCATCACTTTGATAGATATTACCTCTTTTACGCATAATGACAGAAAGGAGCGCATCTGTTTTTCCGGTTTTACCGAACCAGGTGAGCCCCGAGCCTGTGCTGTGGTCACCACTGGCAATATTTCCCCACAGACTTAAACCGTTTGTCTCTCCGGGGGGAAGGAAATCTGCTGCATCGGCAGTTCTGAAGTCCACTACACCTCCCAGCCCGCCACTGCCGTACAGACTGGAGTTTGGCCCGCGGACAACTTCGATACGTTTGACAAGAGCCGGATCCAGATAAGTGCCACTGCTTTTTGCCATGTCACTGAGTTGGCGGACGCCGTCAACAAGAACAAGTACCCCGCTTTTGTCATAGCCGCGTAGATTAAAGGTCTGCCCATTGGTCCGTCCTGCACCAGTCTGGCTGAGACCGGCAACACCTTTCAGCATGCCGGCCGATGTAACCGCATTCTGACTCCACGGTGTGTCATTCGTGACGACACTGACCATCGACGGCGTTTCAAATACCGTGTTCTGATTTCCTGTCGCGACAATGGTGATTGTATCTTTAGCCATAGAAGAATGACTGGTCGCTGCCTGTAGTCCCACCGGGACTATAATTAATGTACAAATGACAGTTCTGATTACATTCATATACATTCGAAAACATATGTTGGTATTAAAATGTTATAACATAACATTTTATTTATGCAACTCTGATTATGTAGCGTTCAGTGATGAACTGTTAATAATATTCTGTCGATCAGCTAAGTGTCAGCGTATGCGGTAAGCCTGCCCTTGAGTCACTGTTTGGCAACTGCTACATCTAAGGTGACGTTATCCGCTGACATCGATATTCCCGTGGTGAGAGATAACCTAACGCACTATGCGGGTGGTTCTCATTGTAATTCTCGAACGCCTATGCAAGGTTATGCAATGCCGTTATTACATTCGGTTTCGGTATGAACGCAATGTAGTCTTCCTTCATCGTTTTCACTAACCTTTCTGCCATTCCATTACTCTGAGAGCTGCTGATTGCCGTTGTGCAGGGCTCCAGATCCAACTCTCTGGCGAACTGCCGTGTTTCATGCGCTCTATACGCTGAACCGTTATCTGTCAACCACCGGATGGACTGTTCCGGTACTTTATCGCCAAAGAGTTTTTCTATCGCTCCTAACATCACATCCTGCACTGTCGCTTTATTGTAACCTCCCGTATTGGATGCCCAGTCGATAGCTTCACGATCGCAACAGTCCAGGGCGAACGTAACCCGGACTTTTTCGCCATCATCGCAACCGAACTCAAAGCCATCAGAACATCAACGCTGGTCGCTTTCCTTACCGATATTCGGCCTTTATGTTCCCGCTGCAGTCGTGATGGTTTGTCATGTAACAACAGGATATTTTCGCTCATTATCCGGTAAACGCGCTTTGCATTCACTAACGGTAGTCCTTCATTTAGGGACTGCCGCCTGAGTATCGCCCAGAACACGGCTTACCGGGGCTATTCCTTGTCCGAAGGTAACAAGGGCACATGCGCTATCCATTTTCGCGATTGCGCATACTCCACCACCCACTTCTTTGAGGATCTAAACTTCCATGGTTTTTTACCCAGCAAGAGCTGTAACTCTTTTATTTGTTTTATAGCGGCAGGCAGTTCTGAGGCAGGAACGACACCCTCTCCTGAAGCAACAGCAGTGAGACTTCCTTCCAGAGATTGTTTTTCCACTTAAACAACAGGCAGGGCTGAATACAACGCAAACGCGCCACATGTGACACCGCCATGCCAGGCTCCATTGTCTGCTGAATAATGCCAATTTTTTCCTGAGGAGTTTTACGTTTACGAAGCTCCAGCCCCGGCAAAGTTCCAGTCATCTCAAAATTAGAACCAGTGTCAGACATATATCCAAGCCTGTCTCTTATTTTAAGATACATCCACTATCTGGCGTTTCAAGGGGCTGGTCCAGCTACAAATATTATTGAAAGAGATTTTTATGAAAACGAAGCTTTTTACGATTTCTATCGGCATTGATGTAATATAGAAGAGTTATATAAATTATTCAAATCAAATTTTCTATTGAAGATTTTCATTCACAGAGTGAGAAAGATGTAAAATAAAAATACAGGCTCATATATTATTACTTAACCTTACATGGATATCCTGAAATGACATTAATTATTAAGATAATAACGTTTTCATCGGTAGTAGTAGAAATAAACAAAATTTTAATTTCAAAAACTGCTTGTTTCTCGTAGTGAGGTACTTGTCTTTACTGATTCGGGTAACAGGAAAACATTTAAAATCATTCTGTTGCGCTCTTTCTGAGAGGCTGATTGCAAAATGGCATCTGAATCGATCGCAGTTGTATGACTCAGCGAGTAAGGCCAGGGAGGTGTTACCCACGAAAATATGTACGGCCCAGAACGCGCTGGAACTCTTTTGATGCTCCAGCAAGAACTTAACCGAATGCCATTGGTACGCTGCCCCACAGAAAATTCCGTCACTAATGGCGGTAGCCGACAGATTCACATGGCGTTACCGCAGTAAACCAAGATGGATCTTGATTGCGTCCTCAACAGACAACATATCTGCTTTGGACAACGAGCCAATATGTGTTTTGAGACAGGACTTATCCGCCGCCATAATCTGCTCTACAATCGCTTTGCTGCTCTGACACCTACGGTCACAACAGCCTCACTTGGATACACTCGCTCTGTGTTACTGGTCAGAGGAACGACGACTACTCGAGCGAGGTTCCTGTTTGCTGCGTCATTGCTCACGATCACTGCCGGACATGTCTTGCGGATTTCACTGTCAACAGCAGGATCAAATTCAATCCACCACGTCTCACCTGTGCCGTCACTGCTCTGTCATCTTTCTAACACTTTACTGTCTAACACATGTAATAAAAAAGTTATTTTTCTGCAATTCGGGCATGATATTTAATCCCACGAGCATGAAACGTGTGAATTCGCTCATCAGGTACAACAAGCAAGAGAGATAAACGATGAAACCGTTACATTATACAGCTTCAGCACTAGTGCTCGGACTGACGTTAATGGGGAATGCACAGGCAGTGACGACCATTCCGTTCTGGCACTCTATGGAAGGGGAACTGGGTAAAGAGGTGAATTCTCTGGTCCAACGTTTTAACGCCGAAAACCCGGATTACAAAATTATACCGACTTATAAAGGCAACTACGAAGAGAGTTTAAGTGCGGGGATCGCAGCATTTCGTACCGGTAACGCTCCGGCTATTTTGCAGGTTTATGAAGTTGGCACCGCCACCATGATGGCGTCGAAAGCCATTAAACCGGTGTATGACGTGTTTAAAGAGGCGGGGATTAACTTTGATGAGTCGCAGTTTGTGCCGACGGTTTCAGGCTACTACTCCGACAGTAAAACCGGACACTTACTCTCCCAGCCGTTCAACAGCTCGACTCCTGTTCTCTATTACAACAAAGATGCTTTCAAGAAAGCAGGATTAGACCCGGAACAGCCGCCGAAAACCTGGCAGGATCTGGCGGACTATGCCGCGAAACTGAAAGCCTCCGGTATGAAGTGCGGCTACTCCAGCGGCTGGCAGGGCTGGATCCAACTGGAAAACTTTAGCGCCTGGAACGGTCTGCCGTTTGCCAGCAAAAACAACGGCTTTGACGGCACAGATGCGGTGCTGGAGTTCAACAAGCCGGAGCAGGTGAAACACATCGCCATGCTCGAAGAGATGAACAAGAAAGGCGATTTCAGCTACGTCGGGCGTAAGGATGAATCCACCGAGAAGTTCTATAACGGTGATTGCGCAATGACGACTGCCTCTTCTGGTTCTCTTGCCAGCATTCGCGAGTACGCCAAATTCAACTACGGCGTAGGCATGATGCCTTACGACGCTGACGCGAAAGATGCACCACAAAACGCCATTATCGGCGGAGCCAGCCTGTGGGTGATGCAGGGCAAAGATAAAGAAACGTATACCGGCGTGGCGAAGTTCCTCGACTTCCTCGCGAAGCCAGAAAATGCTGCCGAGTGGCACCAGAAAACCGGTTATCTGCCAATCACCAAAGCGGCGTATGACCTGACCCGTGAGCAGGGCTTTTACGAGAAAAACCCAGGGGCGGATATCGCGACACGTCAGATGCTGAACAAACCGTCGTTACCGTTCACCAAAGGACTACGTCTGGGCAACATGCCGCAGATCAGAGCGATTGTGGATGAAGAGCTTGAGAGCGTGTGGACCGGTAAGAAGACGCCACAGCAGGCGCTGGATACCGCCGTTGAGCGTGGGAATCAGTTACTACGCCGCTTTGAGAAATCGACGAAGTCTTAACCAGTGTAATGTCGGATACGTTTCGCCTATCTGAGCTAACATCGCGTGTAGGCCGATGTGATTGACATCTTCCTCCTTACGGCATCAACGTTCCAGACTGAGATGTACCCAGTTCCCTGGTGGAGAAGTCAGTCATGAATATTAATCGTATTGGTTTCGATCTTGCCGAAAAATGTTTTTCAAATCCACGGCGTTGATCACAATGAATAGTGGTACGGAGAAAAACGCTGAGCCCTCCCCACATGATGACGTTTTTCTCCGGGCTTTCTCCCTGCCTCATCAGCATCGAAGTCTGTGGCTCTTCCCATTCTGGGCACGGGAACTCATTCCGTATGGGGCCTACCGTGCGCATTATTCCGTAGAAACTTGTCAAATCTTATCTCAAAGGTAACAAAAACGACGCTAATAATGCAGCTGCCATCTGTGAGGCCGTCAGCAGGCCCGGCATGCGATTTGTTGTTTTCATATCGGAATCCCAGCAGACGTTACAGGAAGAATACCGGGTCCGGGCCAGAATCATCCGCGAGCGAACGGCGTTGCGTAATGAAATCCGGGGGCTGTTGAGTGAATTTGGTCTGCTGCTGCCTGTGGGGATAAGGCACGTGCGTAAAATCCAGCAGGGAATACTGCCCAGGGGCAGTGGAATGACCCTTCATCCGTTTGTTGTGCGAACTGTCAGAGTAAAATGAACTCATATCGTCTCATGACCACCGTCTTCATGAGGCTGCAAGGGATGATATCCGTATTAAACAGCTGATGGAGCTAAAAGGAGTTGGTCCCACAACAGCCTGTGCGCTGGTTGCCTGTATCGGTAATGCACATGATTTTAAAAAGGGACGGCAACTGGCAGCCTGGCTGGGCTGACGCTATCACAATACAGCAGCGGCTGAATGTCGAAGCTGGGCAGGATAACAAAAGCCGGTGATTCGTATCTGCGAATGCTTCTGGTTCAGGGGGCTCGTTCAGTACTGATTGGTGCTGAGAAAAGGACTGACTCATTCAGTCGTTGGGTCTGTTCACTGGTTGAACGCAGAGAATACTGACGCGCTGTTGTGGCCATCGCCGCCAGAAAGGTAAGGCTGTGCTGGGCATCATGTCATTACGGTGATGATTTCAGGCTGTATTCAGCCAGCTAAAGCACGCAGCAACCGTATGACTATCTGATCTGCAACTCGTTGATGATAAAGTGTTAGACCCTGTGAGGTATATCTGATTATTGTACAGGATATACGTATCCGCTTAACGAACAAGAGCCTCACGCGCGTCTTTCATCTGGGCCGAATAGATGAGATTCATCATGGTTGTTTATAGTACCGTCGTCTCTCCCCTTTATTTTTACAGAAAAGCAAACAGAAACCATAAATACCGGCGTTGACATGGCGGGGAAGCCGGCAACGGCTATCCCTACCGTAATCATAATATTTCTGTCATTTCTGCTCCCTACAATGACGTTAGTTTTACTTCTGGGCGATAACAACGAAAGGAGAGTATGACATGCACAACTCCAAAATCCGGCTGGCTATACTGGTTGGCTGCATGGCTCTGAGCGCCAACCTGTGGGCCAAAGCGCAGCCGGTGCAGGCAACGCTGGCCGGGCATGCAATTCTGCCGGCAAAATCCGCTGTTTCAACACCGAAGGATGCGCCGGGCGATTTGCAACAGAGCGGCAAATACACCAGCGGCAAACGCGTCACCGAGCTGGGCAGCGTGGCGGGCAAATCCGCAGAACGCCTGACAGGACTCAGCCTGCCGATCAATGGTCAGCCGTTGCAGGGCCACTCAGGTATCAAACACATGCCCGACGGTACCTATTGGGTGCTGACTGACAATGGCTTCGGCAGCAAAGCCAACTCCCCGGACGCCATGCTGTACCTCAACCAATACAAGATAGATTTCAAAGACGGCTCGGTAGTACCGCTGAAGACGCTGTTCCTGCATGATCCGGATAAAAAGGTGCCGTTCCACATCATCAACGAGAGCACCGAACTACGCTATCTGACCGGCAGCGATTTTGATCCGGAAAGCTTCCAGTTTTCCGACGATGCCTTATGGATCGGTGATGAGTTCGGTCCTTACCTGATCAAGACCGACCTGAACGGCAAGGTGCTGGCGGTGTTCGACACAGAAGTGGACGGTAAGGTGGTTAAATCGCCGGACAACCCGACGCTGACTCTACCTAGCGCTCCGGACGGTAAGCTGAACTTCCAGGTGGCGCGTTCCAAAGGCTTTGAAGGCATGGCCATCTCGCCGGACGGCAGTAAGCTGTATCCGCTGCTGGAAGGGGCATTGTGGGACGGTGAGCAGTTCGAGAACGTTGACGGAAAACGCTACCTGCGTGTGCTGGAGTTCGATGCCAAACAGCAGGCCTGGACTGGTCGCAGCTGGCAGTACGTGCTGGAAGACAACCAGAACGCCATCGGCGACTTCAATATGATAGATGATACCCACGGACTGGTGATCGAGCGTGATAACGGCGAAGGCACGGCGGATAAAGCCTGCGTCGCCGGCGCGCCGACCAACAACTGCTTCAGTCAAGTAGCCAGGTTCAAACGGGTGTATAAAATTGCTTTCTCGGACACTAACGTCGGAAAACCTGTCGAAAAACTGGGCTATATTGACCTGATGAAGATTCAGGATCCGAACAAGCTGGCACGCAAGCCGCTGAACGACGGTGTGCTGACCTTCCCGTTCTTCACCATCGAGAACGTGGATGTGGTTGACACTAACCACATCATCGTAGGCAACGATAATAACTTCCCGTTTTCCTCCAGCCGCTGGCCTAATATGGCGGATGACAACGAGTTTATTCTACTGGATGTGAAGGATTTTCTGAAGTAGGGGGAAGAGCATCTTACGATACTCCTCGCTAATTTAAAAACGAACGGTGCTGAGCACCGTTTTTAATCACCTCGCCAGAACCTACCAGAATATGATGTTGGTTTATTATCACTGATTCATGGGGAGCACCCAGCGCTTCGGCGGTTTTTTATGTCTTTAAAGCAGTAGCGGTAGGGTCGCGCTGGCTGTTTTCTGGCTCACCTCGCTGTACTGGTCATCCAGCGCAATCAGCGATGTGGTGAGTAGCTCTACCAACAGCATCACTCCCACTTTGGCAGTCAGCGCGCCGGCACTCAAGGGTCCTTCCGGTTTGGCCGCGACCAGTTGAATATCACTCAGCGAAGCTAACGGACTGCGCGGTGTATTACTCAGCGCCAGTACACGCACACCTTGCTTACGCGCTAGTTTTACGACATGCAGCAGATCGCGCGTGGATCCAGAACTGGAAATCGCCACCACGAACGTGTTTTTACTAAGTGTTGTGGCGTTCATGGCAGCACGATGCATATCGCTGAACAATTGTGCGGGTTTCCCCAGACGCAGGAGTTTATAATGTAAATACTCCCCCAGAATGGCACTGGCTGCTACGCCATAAATCTGCACTGACTGAGCCTGATGCAGTGCAAGCGCGGCTGCTTCCAGCAAGGCTCTGTCGAGTAATTTTGCTGTGTCCTGTATTGCTTGCACGGATTCATTGACCACATTGTCAATCTCATCACCGCCGTGCTCTACAAACTGTACTTGTCGGAGATCGAGTGCCAGCGCCATTTTGAATTCGTTATAGCCCTTACACCCAAGCGTTCGGCACAGACGTGTGACGCTAGCCTCGCTGGTGCCGCTTTCACGCGCAAGTTCGGTAATCGTCAGGTAGACAACTTTTGCCGGATCGCTAAGTACAAACTCTCCCAGCTTCTGTTGTGTTCGGCTATATCCATCAACGCTCTGGCGCAATCTCAGCAGCAGGTTTTCATTTTCTGACATGTAAAATCCTTAATGCGTTTATCTGTTGATAGTGTGACGGAAAGGAGGGGATTGATGCCAGACATTTTAAAAAAGTATGATCGACTTCTTAGATTTTGATGGTGATTTTTATTTATAAGAATAATTATAGTAAAAATTTTCATCAAAAATCGAGGAGATGATAAAATGATGCAAATGTTTAGCGGCGCTTCATCGGGGGGATGGTTTGAAAAAGCGCAGCGGTTCGGAAAATCCTTCATGCTGCCGATTGCGGTATTGCCCGCAGCAGGGCTGTTATTAGGGATTGGTGGCGCGTTGTCAAATCCAAACACGTTGACGGCTTATCCGTTTTTAGATGCCGACTGGTTGCAGGCAATATTCACAATCATGACCAGCGCAGGTTCTATTGTGTTTGCCAACCTGTCGGTACTCTTTGCAGTCGGCGTCGCCGTGGGGCTGGCGAAATCGGATAAAGGCACTGCCGGGCTTGCGTCATTGCTGGCGTTTCTGGTGATGAATGCCACCATCAACGCCTTATTAACGCTCAACGGAACGCTGGCGCACAAGAACCCCGCTTCAGTTGGCCAGGGGATGACGCTTGGTATTCAGACACTGGAAACTGGTGTGTTTGGTGGGGTGGTGATTGGTCTCGTCACCTGCACTTTACATAGCCGTTTCAATAAAGTCTCACTACCTCAGTTTCTCGGTTTTTTTAGTGGTTCTCGTTTTGTACCCATTATCAGCTCCCTTGCCGCGATAGTAGTGGGTGCGGTTATGACGGTGGTGTGGCCGCATTTCCAGAAACTCATTTTTGGACTGGGCGACCTGGTGGATGCGACGGGCTATCTGGGGACGCTGTTGTACGGCTTCATCCTGCGTATGCTCGGTCCACTGGGTTTACACCATATCTTTTATTTGCCGTTCTGGACGACGGCGCTGGGCGGCAGTGAAATCGTCAACGGCCAGTTGGTTGAAGGTACGCAGCGGATTTTCTTTGCCCAACTTGCCGATCCGAATACGCAGCAGTTCTACGCGGGTACCGCTCGCTTTATGTCCGGGCGCTTTATCACCATGATGTTTGGCCTGCTTGGCGCATGTCTGGCAATGTACCATACTGCAAAGCCGGAGAATAGAAAGGTTGTCGCCGGACTACTTTTGTCGGCAGCCCTGACCTCTTTCCTGACGGGAATCACTGAGCCTGTTGAGTTCTCCTTCCTGTTTGTCGCGCCCGTATTATACGTAATTCACGCCTTCTTCGATGGTCTGGCGTTTATGGTCGCCCATATTTTACATATCACTATTGGGCAAACCTTTTCGGGCGGGCTTATCGATTTCCTTCTCTTCGGCGTGTTGCAGGGGGAAGCTAAAACAAACTGGATGTATGTCCCCATAGTGGGAATACCGTGGTTCTTCCTTTACTACTTTACTTTCCGCTATTTGATTAACCGCTTTGGCTGGCTGACGCCGGGGCGTGAGAACGTAACCCAGGTTGAATCCGGCCAGCCTCAGAGTGAACGCGCAGCGGCAGTCATTGCCGGGCTGGGAGGCAAAGAGAATCTGGAAGAGGTGGACTGTTGCGCCACGCGCCTGCGCGTGACGGTTAAAGAGAGCAGTAAGGTAGATGAAGCTGCGCTGAAAGTGGCCGGAGCGCGTGGCGTGATTATTCGCGGCAACGGCGTTCAGGTGATTTATGGCCCTCATGTCACCATCATTAAAAACGAAGTCGAAGAGATTTTATCGTAATGAAAACTGTACTGGATTCCCTGAAAGGTAAATTAATCGTCTCCTGTCAGGCTCTGGAAAATGAGCCTCTACATAGTCCGTTTATTATGTCACGTATGGCGCTGGCGGCAGCACAAGGTGGTGCTGCAGGTATCCGTGCCAACAGCGTGGCGGATATTAGTGCTATCAAAGAGATTGTCTCCCTTCCGATGATAGGGATTATCAAACGCGATTACCCTGGCAGTGAGGTGTTTATCACGGCCACTCTCCGGGAAGTGGATGAGCTGATGACCGTTGAGCCGGAAATTATTGCCCTGGATGCTACTGCGCGCCCGCGCCCTGGTGGTCAGACGCTGGAAGAACTGGTCACGCAGATCCGCGCTCGCTACCCGTCCATACTTCTGATGGCAGATATAGCAACAGTAGAAGAGGCAGTGACAGCTGAACGTCTGGGTTTTGACTGTGTGGGCACTACGCTCTACGGCTATACCGCAGAAACTGCCAGGCATGTGCTGGCGGAAAATGACTGTGGATTCTTACGTGAGGTCCTGAAAGCGGTCAGCGTTCCGGTCGTGGCGGAAGGGAATGTCGACACCCCGGAGTGCGCCGCACGTTGCCTGACATTAGGCGCTCATACCGTGGTGGTTGGGGGGGCAATCACTCGTCCGCAGCAGATAACGACACGCTTTATTGCAGCGATCGCCTCGTAAAGCACCGATGAGGCATGATATTTTGCTGGGAATAAGCGATAATTATCGCTTATTCCATATTGAGAGTGCTATGCAGTTCCCGATTAGCTCGGCAGGGGCTAAATCATGGTTATCCGGTCATGCTGCGCATGGATAATCGCTCGGAATTTAACACTCTCGCGCTGACACTGGCTGAATGGGCATAGATACTCGCAGTAAAACGAGAGCTCAGCCAGCCTGGTCGAGTTACCCCTGATAGAGGAATACTGATCCTACCCCATGTAATGTGGACACAAGCCTAAGTGATGTTCTGGTTTTCAAATTGTTCCGTACTGAGACCACCACACCAGCTGTGCCCTAACAGGCACAGTTTCAGCACTCCTAAGCAACCGTAAAATGGCACCAGTTTCACAAGCAATTGTGCTCATTATTATTGCTATAACAAAAACCTTTTTTTCTGATGAATGAATTATTAATATAATTCTGATCAAACACCTGTTTTTTTAACCTACAGAAGGAGTTATTATGAAAAAATACTCTTCTCCCGTCCTTGCACTCATTCTTGTTAGCAACAGTATGGTATCCTCCGCTGCCACAAAAGAAATCTCAAAAACAGCTTATGTCTGTAATGGAAATAAGACAATGGAGGTGGTCTATATCAACACCACTGCTGGGAACTCATATGCAGTGATTAATCAGATGGATGAGATGATACCTATGCAGCTAATGAAAATGGCCTCCGGAGCCAATTACGAAGCCATCAATAAAAGATACTCATATAAACTGTACACAAAAGGTAAAAAAGCCAATCTGGTGGAAGGGAATGATAATCCTGTCTTAAGCAACTGTTCATCGGCCGAATGACAGCCAGAGCCTGTCAGTAATTCTGTGTAAATGCCTTTTCTTTAAAGTGACCGTCAGGACGGTCACTGATTACCCATTCTGAATTCAGTGCAGAATTAAAACATGTGTGCAAAATAATTTAATTCAGACAGCTTTTTATTTCACTATGGCTATCCCAGAACAACCAGTACAAATAATAAAAGACATATCACAGCAACACTCCACACTGACAGCGCAAAAATAAATGCCACCTTTGTTATCTTCATATACAAGCAACCTGTCCTGATAATCACCAGCTCATGTTTTATTCTTAACCATTCGTCACAAATACAACAAAAAATAACAGCAGCAGCACCGATATCACAATATAAGATACATTATTCAACACCTGAATCCCCCGCCGCTTCTCTCCCCTTTATAAAACGCCCCTTCCGGAATCCAGACCGCTGCAGTGCACGACGAAGATGACCGTATACCGTCTTGTCATTCTGCCCCGTCTCTTCTGTAATCTCCGCAATACTTAAACCTCTGTAATACCGGTTCAGTACCGCTCTGCGCTCTTCCAGCGTCAACACACCTCCGGCCGCTCTCAGATTCAGCATCGACTTATTCAGAATACAGCAGGCCTCTCCGGTAAAAAGAATACGAACAATATCTGTATACTCATCATCACAGAATACAAAATAATATCTGAATGACCTGCCTGACTGCACCCTTCTTCTGTCTGATATGGCATCTTCTATATATCTGATTCGACTGCTTACGGTTCCAAATATCTCTCGCAGGGCTTTTTCAAAATAAATATCTCTCGTCGCCAGGATTATATCCAGCATCTCTGTACCTCATTATATCCCGGGGGACTCCCCCCGGGACAGATATCTAAATCCTGACCTGTCAGAACTCAAAATTCACACCAGCATTCCACGATGCGGATGACCCACCTGCAGCAACTGCAACTTTTCCTGCCACATTCTCTGTGAAACGGTAGCCCACGCCCACCGCAATGGCCTGCTCATCACGGTAACCACCAACGGCTGCTGTCGCGTTAAATTTTCCAACACTGTATGGCTGGAAAAGACCGGCCAGTGCCGCGCTCTGGGCTGCACTCTCCCTTAACTCCTTCCGGTTCTCTTTAATCTGCTCCTGCATATTATTCATTCTCTCTGTCGCCATCTTCTGCCAGGCTTCCGTCAAATCCAGACGATGACTGTTATTCCTTATCGCTGCTGTATTTGAGGCTATTGCTGCATCCGTCTGCGCCCTGTTCTTCACAAGCACATCGCTGAGATGTTCTGCCTGGCTTTTCGCTTCTTTACGGACATCCCGTACACTTTTATCTGTATAAGCCCGGGAAACCTGAACTGTTTCATCCGCTTTTTCTTTTATTTCATCCTGAAGAGCAAGAGAAGATGCATCCGTATACGCCACCGCTGCCGATGTGCCTGCAATAATATCCCTGCTGAGTTCATCACGTACTGCTGTGACCTGACTGTCAGTATGAGCACGGGCATCTCTGTATACACCACCTATCTCACCGCGCAGACTGTCTCCCTCTGCCTTCAGTTCATCACGTACTGCTGTAACCTGACTGTCAGTATGAGCACGGGCATCTCTGTATACACCACCTATCTCACCGCGCAGACTGTCTCCCTCTGCCTTCAGTTCATCACGTACTGCTGTAACCTGACTGTCAGTATGAGCACGGGCATCTCTGTATACACCACCTATCTCACCGCGCAGACTGTCTCCCTCTGCCTTCAGTTCATCACGTACTGCTGTAACCTGACTGTCAGTATGAGCACGGGCATCTCTGTATACACCGCCTATCTCACCGCGCAGGGCATCCCCCGACACCCGTACAGCATCTGCAATGGCGTTGTCCATCTGTCCTTTTGTGGCCGCATCACTATCCTTAACACCATCTGAAACATTTATAATCCGGCGGGTTTCCGGTGCACCATCAACTGAAAATCCATATCCTGAAGGACCGGCCCCTACAGAAAGTACATTGCTTTCTCCATTCACCTGAGAGCCATACCCCAGAGCGACACTGTTGTCTGCATTAAAAACAGCTGTCTTATGTCCCACTGCCATGGATTTATCCGCATCCCAAATTTTTGCATCGGAACCAACAGCAAAGTTTTTTCCAGTAACAGTAACACTACCACCATCGTTAGCATTTCCATTTCTGTCAATCACACTTGCACTTTCAAGTGACTGAGTTCCATTATCAATCCAGATAATACCCGTCGATGACTCAGTAAGTGTTTTATGAGCCTGAGCCTGAGCCTGAGCCTGAGATGAGAGTAGCAGGGCCACACTCACTGCCAGCGCGCTTTTCTTTAAAAAAGCATCACGTCTTTTAAGCATTCTGTTATTCTCCTGTATTATTACTTCACCAGCCAGAACGGTAGTGCGGAGCAAAAATACAGTGATAAGAATCCTCTTTTATTAATTTAATAATGCCAGGAATATTATTGTGTATAATATGCGACCTCAATTTAAGCAGCAGAAAACGACTGGCATTAAAATCCTTAAATTATAAACACATACAACTTTGTAAAGGTGGTTATAATAAACCTGATTACTTTAATGTCTGTATACCTGCACTGCTGATATCACAAAACAATAAAAATCCTGGTTAATATCTCTGATGATTGAATGAGAAATTCACGATGTCTGGTGAGAATTCTGTTCAAAACGAGGAATGCAGACGTACACGTGGCAGGTATGGACTTCCACCGATTTAACTTTTTTCCTTCCTTGTATTTACACATCACACATTTTGCGCTACAAAAATTTCACGTGGCACGCACCACGTGATCCGTAGAAAAGCCTCTTGTTACGAATTTCGTAAACCGCACGTCTGTCTGGTCGTGCGGATTTTTTATCCGTCAACTTCACATGAAACCCGCCAGAGCACTGTTTCCGGATTCAGACATCAGGCATATTATTATCCACGATGTCGTGAACAAGATCACACTTTTGCAATTCCTTTATTGATCGAAAGCAGTTAATCACGGAAATTAATTACCGGAGTGAAAGCATTTGCTATATAAACATTCCCAGAAGACATCTTCATGTTGAATATTATTCCCTTATTGACTAGCCCCTCTGACAGAATTTTCAGAGGGTTTTTTTATCAGTTTCACCATCCAACCCTGTACGCCAGAATGGTTTCACTGTCACTCAGTTCTGCTATTGCCTTTTTCATCTCCCTTTACCTTACGTTCTGCCAGAGTCTGAGCCATTTGAACAGGAGGTTATCATTGATATCGTGTTCCCGGGCAATACGGGCAACAGAGGCTCCTGGTTGCAAAGCCAGTTTAACCATTTGAAGTTTAACTCATTTGAAAATGATCTGCGGGGTTCTGCGGATAATGTTTTTGCTCCATAACAGGCGTCCACCAGTTTGAAAAGGTGGGCACCTACGTTACCAATACTGGCTTAATGGCTACATACGGCGGTCGGTTCTTACGGTAAAACGACACAACCAAACGCTTCTTATCCTGCAATGAACTGCTTTATTACCGAGTTTAGTGACCGCACAGACACTCACTTTTAAGAAAAACAGAATGGTAAACAAACTCCATGAATTACAATAGCTCTCTGGCTGCCGCCACAATATCTTGCGCGGTTAACCCGTACTCTCTCTGTAAAAAGTCCTGAGCTCCAACCTGGCCATACCGCTCTTTAACCCCCACCCGACGCATGGGCACAGGACAAGTTTCTACAAGCACTTCAGCAACCGCTGAACCTAATCCATTATGAATACTATGGTTTTCACATGTTACGATCCGTCCTGTTTTTTCGGCATAATTTTTAATTAACATCCGATCAACGGGTTTGAGCGTAAACATATCAATCACCGCTACACTTACCCCAGCCAGCTCAAGTTGACGTGCGGCCTCCAGGGCTTCCACCACCATAATGCCATTAGCAATTAAGGTGACATCCGTACCTTCACGTAATACCTGCCCTTTGCCAATTGTAAAGGTTGTACCTGGTGCGTAAATACTCGCTGCTTGCTTCCGAATGGTACGAATCCAATAAAATCCTTCCAGTGCAACGAGTTGACGCAAGATATCGCTGAACATTACGGCATCTGTCATCTCCATCACCACCGAATGCGCCAGCCCGCGCACAATTCCCATATCTTCAAATGACATATGTGTTCCGCCATTGTGGCAAGCAGCAACACCCGCATCAGAAGCTATAACTTTGACGTTAGCGCCCTGGTAATCAAGCGACATAAAGAGTTGATCAAAACAGCGACGACTGGCAAATGCGGTAAAGGTATGCACGAATGGCTTGCGCCCGGTTAAGGCCAGCCCTGCAGCTGTGCCGATAACATTGGCTTCCATAATGCCGCAATTAATGACGTGATCTGGATAATCCTGCGCCACGCTGTCCATTGCCATGGAACTCATTAAATCAGCCTCAAGAGCAATGACAGAACTGACGTTTTTACTCTGTTGCGCGATAAAATCTGCATAAACTTTGCGCATTTCAATGCTGTCTTTTTGTCCTGCCGGTGCGAGATTAATCATGCATAGCCTCCAGTTGGCGAATTGTTTCGTTTAGCGTCCCCTTCATCTCTTCTGTGAGGCGTAAGTGATGAGAATTACTGAGTTGCTCGAGACACGGCACCCCCTGCCCTTTAATGCTATCGAGAATGACCACTCTCGGTCTGGCCTCAGCTGGCAGGACAGGTTTAACTACATTCAACAAGCCCTCAATATCATCGCCCTTCACTGTCACGACATCAAAACCGAAAGCCCGGAATTTTCCTTCCAAATCAAATGGATTAATAATTTCATCCAGTTGACCATCAAGCTGCTGTTTGTTCCAGTCCACAAACACAGTGAGGTTATTCAAACGATGATGCGCGATAAACTGGAAAGCTTCCCAACATTGGCCTTCATTAAGTTCGCCATCGCCGACAATACAAAAAACCCGATTCTTGCGCCCCGCCAGTTTATGCGACAGCGCCATCCCTCCGGCAATGGATATCCCCTGCCCCAGCGATCCTGTGGTGCTATCAACACCACACGTTTTTAGCCGATCCGGATGACTTGGTAAGCGGGTTCCGTTCTGATTTAAGGTGCTTAATTCTTCCAGTGGAAAGTAGCCTTTCAGCGCCAGAGTACTGTAGAGAGCAGGTCCGGCATGTCCTTTGGACAGGATAAAATAGTCACGCTCAGGCCAGTCGGGAGCAGCAGGATCAATTTTCATTACAGCGCCATAAAGCACTGCCAGCGTTTCCACAACCGACATGCTGCCACCATAATGACCGAAGCCGAGATGAGTTAATGATTTAAGCGTCTGGATACGTATATCCCGTGCAAATTGAGTCAATTCTTTAACATTCATGATTTGGCTCCACTCTTCTTCTGCGCTTTGGCAGCGATTTTGTTACTGGCGAAAATGTTCCAGGCAACCAGCAGCACAAATAGCGCTACTACAAGTCCGGTGATGGCAAAAGGTGAGAGATAACGTGCCAGGTTTCCGAGGACGATGCCGACAGCACCAAAATCTGCATCGGAAAAGGTCGTATTAGCAAAGCCTATCGCCCCAAGAACCGGCAATAACAGTACTGGCAGGAAGGTAATCAATAAGCCATTCGCAAAAGCACCAATCATTGCGCCACGACGTCCCCCCGTAGCGTTACCAAATACGCCAGCAGCCGCCCCGGTAAAAAAGTGAGGAACGACACCCGGAAGAATCAACACCAGTTTCATCTGTCCCAACAAAAATAGCCCTACCAGACCGCCAAAAAAGCTAAACAAGAAACCAACTAACACTGCGTTTGGCGCATACGGATACACAACCGGGCAATCGAGGGCCGGACGGGCATTCGGCACCAGCTTTTCTGAAAACCCGGTAAATGCCGGAACTATTTCAGCAAGGATTAAACGCACGCCTTGCAGAATAATAAATACACCAGCAGCGAAGGTGATGGCCATTATGATGGCGTAGACAAGGTAGTTTTGACCACCACTGAACTGGCTTTCAACGAACTCACGACCAGCACTGATCGCCATGATCAGATAAATCACCATCATCGTAAGAGAAATAGAGATGGAACTGTCGCGCAGGAAGCTCAGATTTTTGGGCAAATTCATCTCTTCGGTGGAGCGGGAACCTTTACCGCACACGCTGCCAATCCAGCCAGAAAGTACATATCCCAGAGTGCCAAAGTGACCAAAAGCAATGTCATCATTCCCCGTAATACGCTTCATATAGCGTTGTGCTAATGCCGGGAAAAATGCCATCACAAGTCCCAGAATAAGAGAACCGGTAAAGACCAGTGATATACCTTCAAAACCAGCCACTGTCAGAATCACACCAATCATGCAGGCCATGTAAAATGTGTGGTGTCCGGTCAGGAAGATATATTTAAGGCGGGTAAAGCGGGCAACAATAATATTCGCCACCATACCAAATGCCATAATAAGGGCCGTCGATGCGCCATATTTTTCCAGCGCAATAGAAACAATAGCCTCATTATTCGGAATGATGCCCTGAATATTAAAGGCATGTTCAAACATACTCCCAAGAGGATTTAACGAACCAACCAAAACAGTGGCACCACCGCCCAGTACAATAAAGCCGAGAATAGTTTTAATTGTACCTTTAACAACATCTGAAAAAGATTTTTTCTGGGCAACCAGACCAATTAAGGCAATCAAGCCGACCAGTATCGCGGGCACTTTAAGTATATCAACAACAAAATTCAGCGTTTCAAGGATAAACATATCCACCTCGCTTCAATTAAGGTTATTGTTTTGCTAACCAGTTACGCAGTTGCGTTTCGAGTTCATTAATATCAATGATGTTGTTGATAACCACCAACTGACTTTCCGGTACGCTGGCACTGGCAGCAATATCTTTGGCCATCACAAATAAATCGGCAGCCCCTGGCGTTGCTGATGAGAGATCGGAATGTTCCACTTCCGCCTCTATATCCATTTTTTTCAGAACTTTTTTAATATTCATTTCGACCATAAAACTACTACCAAGCCCTGAGCCACAAATAGCCATAATTTTCATTATATTCACCATTTTAAGTTGAAGAAGTCCCATCACGCAACGGCGCAATGTTGTGAAAAGACTGAATTTATAATGTAATCAGAACCGTGAAATTATCTTTTTTATTTCCTCCACATTGCGAGCCTGATGCAATTCATGTAAATCTTTTTCGCTGGAGAATAACTCAGCCAGTGCAGATATCATTTCGATATGACTGTGTTTGTCTGGTGCGGCAAGTAAAATGATAACATCTACAGGATCAAATTCCTCTGTATGAAAACTGACACCTTCTTCAAGTTTTAATAATGATAAACCTAATCCTTTTGCCCCTTCTTCTGGTCGGGCATGCGGCATGGCCAGCCCGGGTGCCAGGACATAATAAGGCCCCAGTTTTTCATGTTGTGTCTTTATCGCACTGAGATAATCCGTCGTAATTATCTCTGCATCCAGTAACGGTCTGGCACAGATATCTAATGCCTGCTGCCAGGTTGCGGCATTCTTTCGTAATGCGATTGTTGAATCAGAAAGCCAGATATTAAGCACTCCCACCCCCTAATTTCTTATTTATATGACCAGAATGTATTCAAGTAACGACGGTATATCTGCGATCAATATCACAAAGATAGCGCTATCAGGAGGTATTGTTCGAATTTGTGATAGCGCTATCAAAATAGATTTCACTGATTAAATCCAGACTTATGGCAGATATTAAGAGGTATACTCTGCTACTGGCAGTGCAGGAAGCCGTTGATGATAAGTAATAAAAGATCTCCATATGTAGTCGCTGAGCAGGATTTTGTATGGCAATAACCCGAAAACGTCGTAGTACAGGTAAAGTCACTATTGCTGATGTCGCGCAACTCGCGGGAGTTGGCACAATGACTGTATCCAGAGCGTTACGCACTCCCGAACAAGTTTCAGATAAATTGAGGGAGAAGATTGAAGCCGCAGTTAATGAATTAGGGTATATGCCCAACCTCACTGCAAGCGCACTGGCATCGGCATCTTCACACACGATCGCAATGGTCGTGCCAAACCTGGCTGAAGCGGGATGCACGGAAATGTTTGCCGGGCTGCAACATGTGCTACAACCAGCGGGGTATCAAATAATCCTGGCTGAGTCACGCCATCGTCTGGAACAAGAAGAAAAACTGCTGGAAACCCTGCTGGCTTCTAATATCGCTGCAGCAATTTTGCTTAGTGTTGAGCATAATAGTACCGTGCGTCACTTGCTCAAAAATGCCTCGATTCCTGTTATAGAAATCGGTGCCATTCGTACTGATCCGATAGATATCAACATTGGTATTGATAATGTTGCAGCAATGTTCGAGCTGACGGATATGCTGGTACAACGTGGTTATCAGAATATCGGTTTGCTATGCGCTAACCAGGAACAGTGGATCTTTCAGCAGCATTTACAGGGATGGTATAAAGCTATGTTACGCCATCATATGTCTCCCAACCGTGTTATTAACGCTGCTCTGCCACCTGTTTTTTCCACCGGAGCATCACAACTACCGGAATTTTTGCTCGCATGGCCGGAACTGGATGCCCTGGTATGTGTGTCAGATGAGTTAGCCTGCGGTGTTCTCTATGAATGTCAACGAAGACGGATCAAAGTTCCAGACGAGCTCGCCGTAGTAGGATTTGGTGACAGTGACGTCAGCAAAGTTTGCCAACCATCATTAACAACAATGGCCGTTCCTCACAGGAAAATTGGTCTGGAAGCAGGAAATGTTTTGCTGGAACGAATTAAAGAAGGTAACTGGAGCAATCAGATATTCATTGAGCCCTGTTTATGTTTACGTGAAAGCTGCTGAAGCTGGGGGACTGGTATCTTTCAGCTCACTGATTTTGTTGCTGAACCTGATATATCCTTCGGTTTTCCACAACCAGGGGAAGGGTGTCATCATAAGGCGTGATGACACCCTGAATTCCCATCCTGTATCTGCAGAAAATTTTTCGTAAATAAATTAATTTAATAACTAAAAAGAAAATACAATAAGCAAAATATCAATTACAGCATGTTCGTTTGTTTAAAGAACCTGCTGGTCCTGCCATTAATATTACCTGCTGATTGCTTCACATCCGGATTCCTCGCACTGCGCGCGGGTTATTGTTTCGTTTTCGGCCACGGGGTCGCCAGGGCTCTGTTTGCAGGCCATGATGGCCTGACCTGTACTGTTTCTCAGGCACTGAGATGTCCGTTTACGCCATTTGTTCCCGGATATCCTTAACCTCTGACGTTTGTTCCCTGCCCCTCTGTCTGATAACGAATACGCTCACAACGCACAGTACTGAACAATACCGACAACAACATGTCTTACATGAAATTCGCTGTAACATCCACCGGAAAACATTTTCAGATATCGGATGAGGTACTACTTCCATTGACAGCGCGAGGTAACAAAATTGATGGTAACTCTGACCATTAACCGTAAACCGCAGGGTATTTTCAGTAAATCACCGGCAACGCCGCTGCAGAATAAAACGGACACAGCATACAAAATGAAGGCCGGTGACCAGATACCACAGTTGAACGATAAACAGAAACCTGCTGATAAAACACCGTGGCGACATGACAAAACGCCAGAGCAAAAACCGTAAGCGCATTATTCGTCTTGTGGAACTCTGGCCTGAGTCATTCAACCGGGAAAAAAACAAAACCACTTAAAGTGGGGATACCTGACGACCTGATACAGGATATCGCCATCCGAGAACTGGCGTTTGGCGCTGGTACATTACATGCAGCAGTGGCGTCTTATGTGCAGTCTCCGCGCTATTACCGTGCGTTAATAGCAGGTGGCGCCCGTTACAACCTGAACGGTCAGCCGTGCGGGGAAGTGACACCACAGGAACAGAAAGAGGCAGAGACCCGTTTAATGATGCTGAATGACCGACGAAAAGACAGAAAACCTCGTTGACTGCACAACAGCGCTGTTCACTGAGCTGTAATCAATGTACAGCGCTGTACCGGGCGATGGGTAATACCGGTCACAACCGGTAACCCCAGAGACAATGCAACTGTTTTTAACGCAATATACTGGCCGGATGTATCACCCCGGGCAGCCTGAAAACACCTTTCCACCCGGCATTGTCCGTCAGCACTTATCACCCGCCATGTCTGTTGCAATAAATCCACCCGTTGCGAACATTCTTCATCAACCGTGGCACTGACCCGTGGATGGCAAATGCTCGTCTGGCTGAGCAGCAACAGGCATCGCATTGTTGCTCCTCCATGTTGTTCCCGCAACCAGCGTAATACCACCGGTGGTGCTGGACTGGCCGTGTGATTACGTTCAGTAATACGCTCGTGCACCTGTCGGTAAAAGGAAGTACAGAATGCATGAATCTGTTGTCCGTTGATGTTTCCTTCTGCCGAATGGAGCGTGAAGTGAAATGCCAACAGATTTGGCCAGTGGTCCACCGCCTGCTGAACAAAACGCCGGATTTCCCCCGGCGCTGAAAGTAAGGCTTCGGTTATTTGCACTATTTTATCCCCGTTGAATTTTGTTAAGCCGGTGCAGACCAGACACACGGAAAGCGCACATCGACACCGGCACGGTACGATACAAACACCAGTGACTGGCGGGACGAAGGGAATGACGAATCAGTCAGGAAATGATGACAAACAGTTGGCTGGCCAGAGGGTGCCAGCAGAAAGATGAGCGGGAGTTGTCAGCGCCAGCACCAGGGACAGGGCTGATTTCCACAATACCAGCGCCGGCATTTCGCACATTGCCAGCGTACTGGCATTACAACACGTTTCATGCTGCTGCTCCTCGTGATTCCTCAATTCGCTGCTGCATCCACTGCTCCACTTCACTTTTGTACCAGCGGCTGCTGCGCCCCAGTTTGATGGGTTTAGGGAAATGACCTTCACTGATCAGCTTGTAAAACCATTTATCGGTCATACCGGTGAAACTGGTGATGTAGTTCATGTCGATCAGGGGATCGTCGGCACGCAGCAATACGCTGTCGTGGCTTGTTGTGGTCAACATGGTCAGAATGTCCTTTGTGAGATTTATGAAGGTTGTGCAAATGCGGGGGAATCTGCTGAGCTGAGCTTTCAGAGCTGGCCTGCTACGGGATACCAGGGATTACCGGCGAGGTAACGGGCTTCCGGATCGCGCACACCACGACGATCGCGGGCGAAATCACTGAACGCCCATATCAGCTCTTTGAGTCTCTCTTCGCAGTCCGGTGAACAACTGTCCAGCACCACATCCCGGGTGATCTGCTTCTGGTACGGTGCTGCTTCACCCGGTGATGCGAAGCCCAGTACGTTGCTCCAGGCATCCAGAATCAGCCGATCCAGTTCAGGGCCGTCGAAATACTCCTGTCTGACGCACAGCACCACGTGGTATTCCGGTTTTTCAGGATGACGTGTCAGGAGCCAGCAGAGGTCACGTCCGGGTGTTGCATTCATCAGCGCACTGACGGTTTCGATAAAGGCCATACCGAACCAGGTTTTTCTGTCGCTGAAGATGTTGCCATGTTCCCCCGGCAGACGAAGCAGGATCCGCCGTATTCGGGAGCAGGACTGCTCGCGCAACACACGGTTGAGAACGCCGATGATTTTGTTCTGATAAGATGGCCAGAAGGGGGCCAGGCTATAGTCGAAATAAGGGATAGCATTCATAAGATATGCTCCGTTATGCGCAGCCCACAATGCGTCCTGCCCGTGAATAAGCTGACGTGTTATGGTTTGCGGATGGGGTTGATGGAATAAGTGAAGAACCGGGGCAGAACGGGAAGATCAGGTCACCGACAAGGGACAGAACACCGGATGTGGTTCAGAGTGAATGATCTCCGTTGACTTCAGTTCACATCATTAAGCAAGGCGGTAAGGTTTTACCGACGGAATGTTTCCAGGACAGGAAGCTCAGGATTTAAGCTTCAGAAGTGAGGCTTACGAGGACGCCCTGCAGCAGGACGTTCAGGAACTTCATTGCAGCCGTAGGCACACAGCCCGTCTTTTTGCTCTTCTTTTGCCAGATAATGCAGGGCACCGCGAATATTATCGATGCTTTCAGGATCGTTGTGGCGCACAGGAATGTTGATGTTGTATGTATAATGCGGCTGATATGTACAGCGGTGTGCCGAACCGCTGTTATGCGTAATAGACCGCCAGCATTCCGTAATCCGCTCCGCAAAGGGATATATTTTTTTAACCCTCTGACGATCGAGCCAGAAGACCACATGCGCATGAAAACCATGATCAACCGTCCATTCAATCACCCAGAAGAAGCCAACCATATTTTCAAACTGTTCAACCTGCTCCAGCAGCATACGCAGTTGTAATTCAAGCCAACGATGATCAGGTTGTAAGAAATCAGGCGTATCCTTCCTGTAGAAGAAATCCATCCGTAAGGCCCGCAGGCAGGAATAGCGTGCCATCATTTGATTGATGTGATTGTCAAGTAAAGCGGTAAAAAACCAGTTTGGTGTGTAAGATTTAGGCATGTTGATGACTCCTGAAAGTTAATGATGTTTTAAGCTCTGTGAGCGAATTAATGCTTTCGCTCATAATCAGATCTAAAACGGTAATAACTTACAGATGGTATTTATCAGGCATGCTGTAACAGAATGGATACGACGGATTATTAACGACACACAGCGTTGTGCTGAAGGGTATGAGTTATCTGATGGCATTGTCTATAGAGATGAGATAAACGAGGTGCGAAGAAAATACAGATTCAATACAACACAGTGAAATACAGAAAAATACGAACTGTAATCCCGCTGCCAGGCGGTTAGGAAACATATTACAACTATAAGCTCATGATTTGTAAATTTGCTCTCAGTGAGTCTGAAAAAACGTTTATAAGGTCACCACAATAAACTCACACGCGCTTATTCAATCTGTTCTCCAGGATATGAACGTTAACGACACACGATAGCATAAGACAACATACAATGGATGAATAATTTTCACCCAGTACCTTAAACAATACAACCGGCAACAAATATAATCAGAAATTCACTCTGTTAATTCTGTTGTTTATCCTGCGCTGTTAAACATGACGGAACCATGGATACCTTATCAAAGAGTAAACATTCAGTTAATCTTTGATGACAGAGAAATTGTTTCCAACCAGAATAGTTAAAACACTTCAGATAAACAATCATTGTTAAGCAAATACAGTTCATGATGGATAAATTAAAATCAATTACTGTTTCACTGAAAATGAGAACAGATGGATATCAACAATAGCGTAGCTGTAGAGAATAACTTATCTGAGTAACGTATGAATTACAGTAATTATGATTGAATGAGGGAAGAAGTGGATATTATGATAATGGTGACAAGGAAGATTAGAGAAGGACATGAATATAATTGGATGAGGATAAGAGTAATGGAATGTGTAAAGATAGAGTGAATATAATCGTAAAGATTGAGGTCATGTAAAAAAGAGAGTAAGTATAATAATAGTAATAAACCTAAATTAAAGGGAGTGTTAGAAATTCTGTGTCATTCCAGTAATATACAACCAAAAAGGAATGACACATGTCCCAACCCTTCGATTTCGATAAAGCGCTTAAGGCACTCCAGTCCTGAACCGCCCCGGGTTTCCTGGAGAGTGTTTTATCTGTGAACTCAGGCTGCCAGATCATCGTTTCCGATGGAAGCATAATAAGCTTTTTCTGCTTCTGCCGGAGGAGTATGGCCCAGCCTTCCCAGCAATCGTCGATTGTTATACCAGTCCACCCACGTGAGTGTGGCCAGTTCCACTTCTGCACGGTTTTTCCAGCTCTTACGGTGTATTACCTCCGCTTTGTAAAGACCATTGATGCTCTCCGCCATCGCGTTGTCATACGAGTCGCCTGTACTCCCTGTTGATGCCAGCAGTTTTGCTTCTTTTAATCGCTCCATATAGGCCAGTGACACATACTGAGAGCCTTTATCGCTGTGATGGATGGTGCCGGACGGACGGCGGGCCCACAACGCCTGCTCCAGCGCATCCAGCACGAATGTCGTTTCCATAGACGATGAGACCCACCACCCCACGATATATCCGGCAAATACATCAATGATGAACGCCACTATAGACGAAGCCCTGCCATGTGCTGACGTAAGTAAAATCAGCCACCCACAGCTGGTCAGGACGTTCTGCCACGAACTGACGGTTTACGCGGTCACCTGCGGCAACGGTTTTCCGGCTGACGGTAGTGCGGACCTTTTTACCCCGGAGAACACCGGCAAGTCCCATAACCGCCATGAGGCGCACCACTGTACATCTGGCCATCCTGATTCCTTCCCGTAACAACTGGCGCCAGACTTTACGCACACGGTACACTGATGATTTTCATCGTATACGCGCTGTATCTCTCTCTTCAGCCAGTCATCGCGCTGTGCATGTGCACTGCGTTTATCAGGATGATGTCGCTGTTGCTGACAGTGGTAATACGTTGACGGGGCAATATGCAGTTCACTGCATACCGGTCTGACCCCGTACTGCTCACGCAGCTTATCCAGCAGTGCCATCACTTTTTCCAGAGGCGGTCGAACTCCGCCTTCGCAAAATAAGCGGAAGCCTGGCGAAGGATATTGTTGCTGCGGCGCAGTTCACGATTTTCACGTTCCAGCTCTTTCAGACGCTGACGTTCAGCACTGGTGAGCCCTCCATCTCCGCCCCCGGTATCCCGCTCATACTGGCGAACCCAGACACGCAGAGTCTCCGGCGTACAGCCAGTCTTTGGAGCAATGGAACAAATTGCCGCCCATTGTGAGTCATATTCGCCCTGACTTTCCAGAACCATACGAACTGCCCGTTGACGGACTTCGGGGGAAAAACGAGTATTTTTAGTCATCCTGTTTACCTCTTTCTCAGGGAGTTTAGTCTCCAGGATTTCCGGGGCGGTTCAGTCCGGCCAAGCATTAACCGGCAAGGATGGTATCCTAACGCCATTAATCAAACAGTTAACAGAAACCGCTCTGGCCGCTGAACTCGACTCCCATCTGGCTCAGGATTTTGAAGTCAATCGTAAAAATGGTTCCGGAAAAAAGACCATTAAAGCCCCGACTGGCAGCTTTGAGCTGGCAACTCCACGTGATCGTAATGGTTATTTTGAACCCCAACTGGTGAAGAAGCACCAGACCACGCTGTCTGATGAGCTCGAGCGCAAGATCATTCGCCTGTTCGCGCTGGGGATGAGCTACCAGGATATCAGCCGGGAGATCGAAGATTTATATGCCTTCAGTGTTTCCACGGCTACCATCAGTGCGGTTACCGATAAAGTCATTCCTGAGTTAAAACAGTGGCAGCAGCGCCCGCTGGAAAAGGTTTATCCCTTCGTCTGGCTGGACGCCATTCACTATAAAATCCGCGAAGATGGGTGTTATCAGAGCAAGGCAGTTTATACCTTACTGGCGCTGAATCTGGAAGGCAAAAAAGAAGTCCTGGGCCTGTATTTGTCGGAAAGCGAAGGCGCTAACTTCTGGCTGTCAGTATTAAGTGATCTGCAAAACCGTGGCGTTGAAGACATTCTGATTGCCTGCGTGGATGGGCTGACCGGCTTCCCTGAAGCGATAAACAGCATTTATCCGCAGACAGAGGTACAGTTGTGCGTCATTCACCAGATACGTAACTCGATTAAATATGTGGCGTCAAAACACCATAAAGCGTTCATGGCCGACCTGAAGCCAGTGTATCGTGCGGTGTCGGAAACGGCGCTGGATGAGCTGGAAGCGAAACGGGGGCAGCAATATCCGGTGGTGCTCCAGTCCTGGCGCCGCAAGAGGGAAAATCTGTCAGCGTACTTCCGCTATCCGGCGAATATCCGCAAGGTGATCTACACAACCAACGCGATAGAATCAGTCCACCGCCAGTTCAGGAAACTGACCAAAACCTAAAGGTGCTTTCCCGAATGAAAACAGCCTGTTGAAGCTACTTTATCTGGGACTGATGAACGCACAGGAGAAATGGACAATGCCCATCCAAAGCTGGAATTTGACATTGTCGCAGTTAGCCATTTATTTTGAAGGGCGGCTGAATAATGTGATGACGCTGTAGAATTTTTAACGTGACACAGAATTCTGAACGCTCTCAAATTAAAATCATCGATATTTAACAAGTTTAAATTATTAAGATTATTTTAATCAAGATTAAAAGCATTACAACCTGGAAACTGACATTACTGATTACTACACTGGTACCTGAGGCTCACGGCCTCAGGTTGTCTTTATATACTCTCAGAAGGATACTCTTACATTAGCCCAATAACGGCGTCCTTCATCGACCTGCCAGTTACCATCAATGGTATCGATATCCTCGCTCTTTCTGTCTGTGACGTTAAGAACGGCAAAATTAATCAGCGTGTCTGGCAGAATCTGGTAATTTAGACCAATATCCATAGATGTGAATCCATTACGAACGCGGGGAACCTTAGCACCATTTCTTTGTGCTGCCCAGATTTGTTTTCCCGTATAATTCAGAGATGAATAAAATGTAATATCCTGAGTGTAATCCCATTCCAGTTTTGCATTGGCTGCATGTCTGGGAGTTCTTTCCAGAGGTTCCCCTTTCAGCGACTTGCCATTGAGACTTTCGTCATCACTTTTTCGACGAGAGTCAGTAAATGTATAGTTTGCAGATACATGCCATTTATCATACACAGGAATCTGAGTTGCAAGCTCCACCCCTCTGATATTTGCCTCACCTACATTATCATAAATAAAAGTGTTTAACCCGGTGACTGGATCTTTTGTACCTATATCGTAACTGGTCAACTTATTTTTAAAATCAGTATTAAACAGCGTCGCGCTCGCCGAAAAACCACTATCATTACTATAAATAATACCGATCTCTTCGGTTACACTGGTCTCCGGTTTCAGGTCCCTGTTTCCATACATAATAGAGGCACCACCCTGCGTCAGTGTTCCAAATCCAGGACTCACCTCACGAATTGAAGGAGCCCGAAATGCTTTTGCGATCCCCCCTTTGAGTGTGAGATTATCGGTCAGGTTATAAACAGCGTACAATCTTGGATTCCAGTAACTGCCATAGATTTCATGATTATCGAGACGCAGTCCTCCAGTCAGGGCGAGAGAATCCGTTGCTGCATATTCATTTTCTATAAAAACAGCTTTCTGTTTAATTGAAACAGACTGTGTTTCTGTCGTTTTTTTACCCGTGGCTGAGTCATCACGGAGCTCTGCATGCTGAAATTGACCTCCGATGGTCAGTACATTTTCCGGCAGAAATGCCGTCACTTTTGCATCTATGATTGTGTTGGTTATTTCCGGTTTTCTTGACTCGTAATTAAGATCCCAATGATTATATTTATCTTTTTTACCTGATTTAATCTCACGAATAACTTTCTCCTGATAAACAGCAATTTCAGGATGCAGTATTTCGCCCTGGGCATTCCATGCTGCTACCCAGTGACTACGTGAATTATGCGTTTCTCTTTTACTGTTTGGTTGTTTAAGATTTCCCCGCATAGTCCAGGCATCGAGAGACTCACCAGGTGTTAATGTATGCACCTGGTTATTTTTTCCATATTCAAAAACAAACTTCTGGCTTTCAGTCGGAGTAAACTGGAGCGTTGCCGTTATATTCTTATTATCTTTTGCCGGTGTTCCCTGAGAGATACTATCTTCCTTGCGATAGTTCATTCCTCCATATAGCTGAAGACCAAGTTTATCCTTAATCAATGGGCCTGACAGATAGAAGTCATTTGTGGTTGAGTTACCAAATTTCCCATGTTCCTGAATAATCCCCCCAAGTCCAAGTACGCCATCCCATGTTTGGTTATTAACTGGTTTGGTTATGATATTAATGACCCCTCCGATGGCATCAGAACCATACAGGGAAGACATAGGGCCACGGATCACTTCAATGCGTTCAATTGCTTCCACAGGAGGGATAAATCCGGCTTCAAAACCGCCGCTGCCGTTTGGTCTGGATTCCCGACCGCTCTGACGTCGTCCATCGACCAGAATCAGCGTGTAATCGCCACTTAGACCACGTATACTGATATCCGGTTTTTCATTCCCACCAGTGATACTAATCCCTTCAACATCTTTTACTGCATCGACCAGATCTGAAACCGGTTTTTTTTGCAGTTGTTCTGAAGTAATGACTGAGACACTGGCCGGGGCATTTCTGAGCTGCTGAGTGAACCCGGAGGCAGTAACAACAAGCGTATCTTCTTTTTTATCAGAACTGGCATAACCTGATGATATAACTGCAGAACACATCACGGCAATGCCCGGAGCAATGATATATTTGTTCTTCATAAATTTCCCTTTGCCAAAGGCGTAATGATAATGATTTGCGTTAGCAAAGAGGGAATTTACAATGAACAGAAAAGAAGGTAAATCACATTTCGCTCATTCAGTAGACTGGCCCCCTGAATCTCCAGACAACCAATATCACTTATTTAAGTGATAGTCTTAATACTAGTTTTTAGACTAGTCATTGGAGAGCAGATGATTGATGTCTTAGGACCGGAGAAACGCAGACGGCGTACTACACAGGAAAAGATCGCTATTGTTCAGCAGAGTTTTGAACCGGGAATGACGGTCTCCCTTGTTGCCCGGCAACACGGTGTGGCAGCCAGCCAGCTATTTCTCTGGCGCAAGCAATACCAGGAGGGAAGTCTTACTGCTGTGGCCGCAGGAGAGCAGGTCGTTCCTGCCTCTGAACTTGCTGCTGCCATGAAGCAGATTAAAGAACTCCAGCGCCTGCTCGGCAAAAAAACGATGGAAAATGAACTCCTTAAAGAAGCCGTTGAATATGGGCGTGCAAAAAAGTGGATAGCGCACGCGCCCTTATTGCCCGGGGATGGGGAGTAAGCTTAGTCAGCCGTTGTCTCCGGGTGTCGCGTGCGCAGTTGCACGTCATTCTCAGACGAACCGATGACTGGAAAGATGGTCGCCGCAGCCGTCACTCAGATGATACGGATGTGCTTCTCCGTATACACCATGTTATCGGAGAGCTGCCCACATATGGTTATCGTCGGGTATGGGCGCTGCTTCGCAGACAAACAGAACTTGATGGTATGCCTGCGATCAATGCCAAACGTGTTTACCGGATCATGCGCCAGAATGCGCTGTTGCTTGAGCGAAAACCCGCTGTACCGCCATCGAAACGGGCACATACCGGCAGAGTGGCTGTGAAAGAAAGTAATCAGCGATGGTGCTCTGACGGGTTCGAGTTTCGCTGTGATAACGGAGAAAAACTGCGGGTCACGTTCGCGCTGGACTGCTGTGACCGTGAGGCACTGCACTGGGCGGTCACTACGGGCGGCTTCAACAGTGAAACAGTACAGGACGTCATGCCAGGAGCGGTGGAACGCCGCTTCGGCAACGAGCTTCCGGCGTCTCCAGTAGAGTGGCTGACGGATAATGGTTCATGCTACCGGGCTAATGAAACACGGCAGTTTGCCCGGATGTTGGGGCTTGAACCGAAGAACACGGCGGTGCGGAGTCCGGAGAGTAACGGCATAGCAGAGAGCTTCGTGAAAACGATAAAGCGTGACTACATCAGTGTCATGCCCAAACCAGACGGGTTAACGGCAGCAAAGAACCTTGCAGAGGCGTTCGAGCATTATAACGAATGGCATCCGCATAGTGCGCTGGGTTATCGCTCGCCACGGGAATATCTGCGGCAGCGGGCTTGTAATGGGTTAAGTGATAACAGATGTCTGGAAATATAGGGGCAAATCCACATAGTGCAATCTCCCCTTACTTATCCGGAGGCAATTGCAATATCTCTGTGAACTTACACACAGGTGTAATCAATAAGGGCGTACGGAGATTGCCCGTTATTGCTGCAGGATCGGCAGACTGGTTCCCGTCCTTGCGCATATAACTGTACAACCACAGAGAAAAGCATCAATGCACGCTTTATGTTGCGTCAGGGCAGCGAACGACTCCTTTTGTTGACGACACATATCACCTTCTGTACTGCCAATTATGGCATTCAGCGTCTCCCCGAGTTTTAAGCTCCTGCTCTTACGAACCAGCGACAAGCAATAAATAACTATGGCAATGAATCTAATAACAGCATAAATATGAGACTCATCGATACTCATCGTGATTAGTATAATCGGGGCAGAATTATATTCACTGTCTGATTTATTATTGAGTTAAATATAATTAAAGTGTTCTCAAAAGTCTGGCTGGATTACCGGCATACACGCCTTTTACCAGCACGGGCTTTGTAACCACACTACCAGCACCAATCACTGCTCCACTGCAAATTTCTGTGCTTAAAATGGTCGCTCCGCTACCCACTGTTACAGTGTTACCTAATACGATGCGTATCCAGCTTTCTGCAGAGGCATCGGGACCACCACACTTAAAAAGATCATTAGCAAAAGTTACGCCATGACCGATGAAACAGCCATCACCTAAAATGACGTTCTCACAGATGAAACTGTGGGACTGAATTCGGCTCCGGTTGCCAATGATACATCCCTTCTGTATTTCCACAAAGGGACCGATAAAAACATCATCCCCCAGTTCACATTCATAGAGGTTTACTGGCATGACGACTTACACATTTTCACCAAATTTCACATCACGAATGCGGCTGTCAATAACGTTCATATCCGTTGTATCCTCCCTCAGGATGATTCTTATCAGAACATTTCACCTGTCAGAATATTCCCGGTAATGTGATACAAGAGCCAGTCTCACCGGGTACCATGTGTTATTGCTCGTATCCTTTTGCCCGTTACGAGTGTACAACCGGTTTTATATTTTGCAATCCAGGCCTGTTACACCAGAGCATCCTCTCACTGCCCCCTCACTGGTCAATCCGGGATTCAAAGTCATCCTCCAGCACTAAACCCCATACCAGTCCTGAACCTTCCCTCGCCAGCAGCCAGACTCCTACTGTTCACCACAATCCTCTTCCGTGAATGGCCGTAAGTGTGCAGCACCAAAATAAATCGGTACTTCCGATGACAGACAGTGAAAGCGTCAGAGAAATATGAACATGAGAATGGAAGCAGATACATGACTTCAGGACGACTTTTTCAGAAAACGAGCTAAGGGCGTCAGCCAACGACCTTACCGTGGTATACGCTCAGGCGCCGGATGCCGTTTTACCCGGTTCACCTGCCATCCAGCAAACGCCCCGGCCCACGACTGCAACCATAATTACGTTGCCCGGAACCGTCATGCTGCTTCGTCTCATATTTCACGAGATAACTGGCTCTGTTCCGGGCTTTCTGCATCGCTTCCACATCACCACGCTTGATCCAGAGAACAGCGGCTTCACCAGACTTTTTGTCTGAAGCCTTCCAGGTATCAGAACATCCACCCGACAAAGGCGTGTCATCGGAAGAAGGGCGAACATCAGACGATGCTGGTTTACGGGAAGGCGTCCACCTGGAAAAATGGACCAGGCCATCGCCTTGCCAGGGCTCAAGATGCAGGGCGCTGCACCATGCCTCCTGGATCATCGTCGCCAGCGAAGACGGTTCGCTGAAATCCCCGAGCGAGCACCAGGTATCTTTGTTGAGCAGTAATATCACGTGATAATGTTTCCTGCCATACATCTTGCCGAACTCCCGGCACCAGAAATAACGCAGGCTGGTTGCATGCACACGCTGATTGGCACATCTTTTTTTCCGCTGGTAAGCCTGAATTTTGGCTTTCAGGGATGCAAAAAAACGAGAAATCACCGCTGAATCCGGATCGGGATCCATGATGGTGACAGGCATATACTCAGGGAAACGTAAATCCACCCGGATTAACGAGACGGCACGGTGCTGCGCCAGGGCACTGTCGAGAAGGCTGTCAAAACGGGATAACCAGTAAGCATTGTGTATTGGTTGATTCATGATGAGAGATCTCCGTTGATTTGGATTGACTTCACATCATTAATCAACGCAGTAAAACTTTACGGCATCCGGCATTGAGCAATACTACAACTCTCTGATTAAGAGTGATTGAAACGGAACAAACCATCCCGGAACGAAAAGATAATCCTGCACACAGCAGCAAAATACGCAACAACAGCATGAATGGATTTAAAAACGACATGGACGACGAGAAAAGCCTGAAGGGAAAAGGAGCCACAGAACATTCGAACAAAACACCAGAAATGCAACCAGAACGCTTCCTGGCAATGCAAATCAACAACAACGCCAAAACCTACAACTTAATCACACAACTCAATCACGGATGCGAATGACACGTTTAAAACCTGTTTACAGATAACGCCGTAACACGATCATCACCATCACCATCACCATCACCATCACCATCACCATCAGAATCGATTTTCTCATCCCGAAAATGTTACGTTTCACTACGCACCATAAAAACGATTAACCATCGATAACGTAAATCTCATCTGAATCAAAACACCAAAACCGTTCATCACACTTTCGCAATGCAAGAAGAAACCTCATGACAAAAAGAATGACCTTACACGGAAAAGAAAAACGTCAGGAATCGTTAATGCCTCAATCTGATTGTTATCAAAACATCCAGAAAGTCGTTTAACAGAATCGTCGTAAGCACATCGAAAAGAACGTCAGATTACTTCAGGAAAGTTCGGGTTGATTTAGCGTAAAGATACTTTTCTCAAGCTAACGTCGAAACTCGAAATCTCAGGAAAGGTTAAACGTAACATCAGTAAAATCGAATAGCAGATTGATTGCTTAAACAGAAAGGTTTTACAGCAGCATTAAACTGATTTAGTTAACGTAAAGATTTACTAAACGTAAAGATTTACTAAACTGGATGTGTATCAGATCAAACAATGTGTACAGCAATGCTTAATGAAAATACTTGTAGAATTGTTTATGAGAAAGCGTGTATAACACTTACTGAAATGCTTAGTTAAATACGTGTATGTTTGGTAAAACACTTAAGTAAAATACGTGTATATAGTATCATACCGACATTCTCAACATCTTCAGACTTCCATACATACTGGGTGTTAATTTTTCACTTTTACAGCCAGCATGGAGTTTTCTGTCCTAAAAACAGAGCAGATTTACTCTGGAGTTATTTTCCTGTTCACGTATTCAGTACAGCAGAAATCCCGTGATAACGAGACAGTAAACCATCGTAATCAGCGTCTGTAACTCCATCGCTTTACCCCAGAAAAGTTAAGCCATATAATGTGAGGAATATAAGTCGTCGTATCCGGTAAGTACAGATAACCACAACATAAGCTCATTCAGTAAATTTTATCTCTGAACAAACGACTATGGCATGCTCATTTATACTATTCATAAGAAAGTGTGATTATCTGTAAGCATTAACCATCAAATCATATAACCATACTAAACTGGCGGATCATCAGCACCATTAGCAGGTAACTTATTGAAATTTTATTATGTGTTTTTTGTTGATAATTAATATGCAATATGAATTTGCTATTTTAGAATCATGAACACTATTTAAAATTACCATCATTAATATCATATAAAAATATATTTTTACTAAAACATGAATTGTATATATTTATTAGCTCAGGAAAATTATCAGGGTTCACCTTCAAATTAACCTGAATGTTATGCTTAATTTCACCCAGTAGTTCTTCATGTGTGGATTTTATTATCCCATTATTATAATCGATAAATGCACACATGTTTTTTATGAATTCAAAACCTTTTCCTGTATACAGTTTAATGAATGCCACCAGAGCAAACATTTCAAGATGTAGCCATAATGCTACGTTAGTTTTTTGCAAAGTATAAAAAATTGAATTCGCCACTTTTTTACTTATTGCTCTTTTATACTGTGATCGAGCAAGATTCAGTAGCGGAAGCTCTCGTTCAATAAATGAATGTGAAAAGACTGGATAAATTGATGTCGGAAACCTTTCAGGCCTTATGATATTTTCTATTTCCACCATAAATCTATCCATAGAAAGAAAGTCACTTTCTTTTTTTATTCTGGTATAGAGACCGCCTTTATTCCTTTCTGAGGTTTGTTTTCGTGCTATCCCCCCTAACAATTTCTCTAATTGTTTATTTATCTTCGTATAATTAAATACAACCATTCTTCTTATCATCCTCGGAAGGATAATAATATCAGTGCTTGAATCACTTGAACGGCAATTATTATTTATCCATGCAACTTCAAGTTGCAGTATCGGAACATTAACTTTTCTGGGGTGAATATCACTCTGATATCGTTTTTTGTATGCGTTTTCATTAAGATATTCTCTGCTGTAGAGAAACTTATAGCAATATAATCTGATAATATCTTTTATGTAAAATTTAAATAGTTCACCTGTAACAGATATATGTTTTCTGCTCAGTAACTCCTGTGTATTAAGCCATTCCCGTGACCGAAGCACACCCTTGTGAAAACTTTTTCTTACTTGCTTTGAGGCACGGCATTGATGTAATATTTTTGCGTCCTCAATAATTCTCTTTCCCGTTTTATTTTTTGCAGCATCTCTTACTCCATAAAATATCTCCCGGTCCAGACTTTTGTCATATTTACTGATTATACGACAAATATTCCTGACCCGACGATTCTCTTTATTTCGCTTCCATAGCTTATAATGATCATCGCATAACCTTAAGGCATTTGCCTCATCAAATTCTGAAACAGGATTACTGCATTTTTTATTCCGACAAATACCTTTGTTTTTAGCCATACTCTTCTTCCCGTCAATGGAAAAATTTTCACACCCATATTACCTGAATGATAAACCGGATTAGTGTGATCCGGTTCAGTGAAATCAACAGGATACCGGTATGCCATTCAGCAATTCTTCCCTCTCCGCGCAAGTGAAATCATATCTGACGTTTCTTCCTGAAGAAATACGCCAGAAAATCCTTGAACATCTCCACGGTGTTATTCATTACGAGCCCGTGATTGGCATTATGGGTAAATCCGGCACCGGCAAGAGCAGCCTGTGTAATGCCATTTTTCAGTCCCGTATCTGCGCCACGCATCCCCTGAACGGCTGCACCCGCCAGGCTCATCGTCTTACCCTGCAGCTCGGTGAACGCAGAATGACGCTGGTCGATCTGCCCGGCATTGGTGAAACACCGCAGCATGATCAGGAATACCGAGCGCTTTATCGTCAGTTACTGCCGGAACTGGATCTGATTATCTGGATCCTGCGGAGTGATGAACGTGCGTATGCTGCCGATATTGCCATGCATCAGTTTTTACTGAATGAGGGCGCAGATCCCTCGCGCTTTCTGTTTGTTCTCAGCCATGCCGATCGCATGTTTCCTGCTGAAGAATGGAATGCCACAGAAAAATGCCCGTCCCGTCACCAGGAACTCTCACTGGCGACAGTAACAGCCCGGGTGGCCACCCTGTTCCCTTCATCATTTCCGGTACTCCCTGTAGCCGCACCTGCAGGCTGGAACCTTCCAGCGCTGGTGTCACTGATGATCCACGCGCTGCCACCACAGGCAACCAGCGCAGTTTATTCACATATCAGGGGGGAAAACCGCTCTGAACAGGCCCGGAAACACGCACAACAGACTTTTGGTGATGCCATCGGGAAAAGTTTTGACGACGCCGTTGCCCGGTTCAGTTTTCCGGCCTGGATGTTACAGCTTCTGCGTAAAGCCCGGGACCGCATTATCCACCTGCTGATCACACTGTGGGAGCGTCTGTTCTGACACACTCACGCCGACAGGATGTGTCGCTGGATTAACGAGCATTCTTCTTTTTATGAAATCATGCTTAAAAATCAGATAATTAAAAGAATATTTTTTCTGCTGCATTTTATTCCTGATTATCCGGATGCGACACATCCTTTCAACATCATGATGCATAATAACATCATGAAATAAAAGATGTTTTCTTACGGAGTGCACATCTATGTCTGATAATCGTTCCCGGCATGATCGCCTGGCGGTTCGCTTATCACTCATTATCAGCCGACTGATGGCCGGAGAATCTCTGTCACTAAAAACACTGTCAGATGAATTTGGCGTTACAGAACGTACTTTACAGCGCGATTTTCATCAGCGTCTGGTTCACCTGGATTTAGAGTACAGAAATGGCAGGTACAGCCTCAGACGACAGAGCAGCCCGGGTGCGATCCCTGAAATGCTTTCTTTTATACAGAATACCGGGATCGCACGGATACTTCCGCTCCGGAACGGACGACTGATAACCTGTCTTACCGACAACCAGGAGCCCTCTCCCTGCCTTATCTGGCTACCGGCGCCGGATATCACTGCAACGTTCCCCGAGTGTTTCTCGCAACTCATCCTGGCAATAAGACAGTGTATCCACATCTCTCTGATGACTGAGCGATGGTATCCGTCACTGGAGCCCTGCCGGCTCATTTATTACAGCGGTAGCTGGTATCTGATCGCGTTACAGAAGGGAAAACTGCAGGTCTTTCCTCTGGCAGATATCAAATCAGTCAGCCTGACATCAGAACGGTTTGAACGGAGAGGCCACATCCACAGTCTGGTCGCTGAAGAGCGTTTTATCTCCGCCCTGCCACATTTCTCTTTCATCCATAAACTTATCAACACCTTTAACCTGTGATCGCCGGCCTGCCAAAGCCGTCCCGACAGGTATGGAGACAATATGTTGAACAGAAAACTAAATATACGGCTACGTCATTCCCTGAACAGTCACTGCATACCTTCCATCATTATCAATAACACCGTACGTTCATTTCAGAGGTCAGTCATGAATACCAGAGCTCTTTTTCCCCTGCTGTTCACTGTGGCATCATTCTCCGCCTCCGCCGGCAACTGGGCTGTCAAAAACGGCTGGTGTCAGACCATGACGGAAGATGGTCAGGCGCTGGTAATGCTGAAAAATGGCACGATTGGTATTACCGGCCTGATGCAGGGATGCCCGAATGGTGTACAGACGCTCCTGGGCAGCCGTATCAGTATTAACGGTAACCTGATCCCCACATCACAAATGTGTAATCAGCAGACGGGATTCAGGGCTGTTGAGGTGGAAATCGGACAGGCGCCGGAAATGGTCAAAAAAGCCGTTCACTCCATAGCAGAGCGTGATGTGTCCGTTTTACAGGCATTTGGTGTACGAATGGAATTCACCCGCGGTGATATGCTGAAGGTCTGTCCGAAATTTGTCACATCACTTGCCGGTTTTTCCCCGAAACAGACGACCACTATTAATAAAGATTCCGTCCTGCAGGCTGCCCGGCAGGCATACGCTCGGGAATATGACGAGGAAACAACAGAAACCGCTGATTTTGGCTCTTACGAAGTAAAAGGCAATAAGGTTGAGTTTGAAGTATTCAATCCTGAAGACCGTGCGTACGACAAAGTGACCGTCACGGTTGGTGCTGACGGTAATGCCACCGGCGCCAGCGTTGAATTTATCGGAAAATAGCCGGTATGTCGGACTGCCACCCTGTTTTATTGCCCGAAGGCCCTTTCTCACGCGAACAGGCGGTTGCCGTCACAACAGCTTACCGCAATGTGCTTATTGAAGATGACCAGGGAACGCATTTCCGGCTGGTTATCCGCAATGCCGAAGGGCAGCTACGCTGGCGGTGCTGGAATTTTGAACCTGATGCCGGAAAACAGCTAAATTCGTATCTCGCCAGTGAGGGAATTCTCAGGCAATAAACGTCTTCATTTCACCCATCAGGCCGCGTCTTCTCCGGGAGACGTGGCTTTTTCATTTATTACACCAGTAAATCTTAACCACCGATAAGGAGCAAATTATGCGACTAGCCAGTCGTTTTGGTTATGCGAACCAGATACGCCGTGACCGTCCGCTGACACACGAAGAACTGATGCACTATGTGCCGGGGATTTTCGGGGAAGATAAACACACGTCCCGAAGCCAGAACTATACGTACATCCCCACCATCACCGTACTGGAAAGCCTGCAGCGGGAAGGCTTTCAGCCATTCTTCGCCTGCCAGACCCGTGTGCGCGACCCGGGCCGCCGGGGATACACAAAACACATGCTGCGTCTGCGGCGGGCCGGAGAGATAAACGGAGAACATGTCCCTGAAATTATTCTGCTCAACTCTCATGACGGTACCTCCAGCTACCAGATGCTGCCGGGGTACTTCAGGTTCGTCTGCCAGAACGGCTGCGTCTGTGGTCAGTCTCTGGGGGAAGTACGTGTTCCGCACCGGGGAAATGTGGTGGACAGAGTCATTGAAGGGGCTTACGAGGTGGTGGGCGTGTTTGACCGGATAGAGGAGAAGCGTGATGCCATGCAGTCGCTGGTCCTGCCGCCACCGGCACGCCAGGCGCTGGCACAGGCGGCGCTGACTTACCGTTATGGTGACGAACATCAGCCCGTCACCACCGCCGACATTCTGACACCACGACGCCGGGAGGATTACGGTAAGGACCTGTGGAGTGCTTATCAGACCATCCAGGAGAATATGCTGAAAGGCGGGATTTCCGGGCGCAGTGCCAGAGGAAAACGTATCCATACCCGGGCCATTCACAGCATTGATACCGACATTAAGCTCAACCGCGCATTGTGGGTGATGGCAGAAACGATGCTGGAGAGCCTGCGCTGATGCAATCTGTCCCTGAAGGCGTGATTCAGGCACCAGAATCACCCGACGCCCCGGAGAACTCAGTCTGTGCAGACTGAGTACAGGCAATGGCATCTTCTGGCCATCCGTCTGTGACCGGAACGGTTACGCGTACGGCTGTCCGGAATTTCAGCCGAATATCATTCATCCCTGATATTGCCGGGTCTCACGGTCAGTGATGAACGTGATGTTGTCAGCCCCCGGCCTTTATTTCCTCTCATTTATACACATTGTAAGGATTTCACTCATGAAAATCGTTTCTCAGAACACAACTGCTCTTTCTTCAGCCACAGCACCAGGGAATAACCAGCCCCAACTGGTTGCTACTCCCGTCCCTGATGAACAACGTATCAGCTTCTGGCCGCAGCATTTTGGCCTCATTCCACAGTGGGTGACCCTGGAGCCCCGTGTCTTCGGCTGGATGGACCGTCTGTGCGAAGACTACTGCGGGGGCATCTGGAATCTGTACACCCTGAACAACGGTGGCGCATTTATGGCACCTGAACCGGATGACGATGATGACGAAACATGGGTGCTGTTTAACGTCATGAACGGTAACCGCGCTGAAATGAGCCCGGAAGCCGCCGGCATTGCCGCCTGTCTGATGGCGTACAGCCATCACGCCTGTCGTACAGAGAATTATGCCATGACGGTTCATTATTACCGGCTGCGGGATTATGCCCTGCAGCATCCGGAATGCAGCGCCATTATGCGCATCATCGACTGAATGGAGGCAGGGACAATGCAGCAGCTTTCCTTTCTGCCCGGAGAGATGACACCCGGCGAGCGCAGCCTCATTCAGCGGGCCCTGAAAGCCCTGGACCGCCATCTTCATGAACCCGGCGTGGCCTTCACCTCCACGCATGCGGCACGGGAATGGCTGATTCTGAACATGGCGGGACTGGAGCGTGAAGAATTCCGGGTGCTGTATCTGAATAACCAGAATCAGCTGATTACCGGTGAAACCCTCTTCACTGGCACCATCAACCGCACAGAAGTCCATCCCCGGGAGGTGATTAAACGCGCCCTGTACCACAATGCCGCTGCCGTGGTGCTGGCGCACAATCACCCGTCCGGTGAAGTCATCCCCAGCAAGGCAGACCGCCTTATCACCGAGCGTCTGGTACAGGCACTGGCCCTGGTGGATATCCGGGTACCGGACCATCTGATAATCGGTGGCAGCCAGGTTTTCTCCTTTGCGGAACACGGTCTGCTTTAACCCGTCACCGTCACAATCACCTTCATATCACTTCAGTTTCTCTTTCTCAGCTGTTTCTTACTTTCACATTCAGGAGGACTATTCTCATGAAAATCATCACCCGTGGTGAAGCCATGCGTATTCACCGTCAGCATCCTGCATCCCGTCTTTTTCCGTTCTGTACCGGTAAATACCGCTGACACGGTAGCACGGATACATATACCGGCCGTGAAGTACAGGATATTCCCGGTGTGCTGGCTGTGTTTGCAGAACGCCGGAAGGACAGTTTTGGTCCGTATGTCCGGCTGATGAGCGTCACCCTGAACTGAGTCTGGAAGGGCATTCAGAAGAGCAGAATTATCGCCACCACCGGACCATTCTTAACCAATTTTCTGTGAGGATTTTATCGTGTCAGACACACTCCCCGGGACAACGCTTCCCGACGACAATAACGACCGCACCTGGTGGGGACTGCCCTGCACCGTGACGCCCTGTTTTGGTGCCCGTCTGGTACAGGAAGGCAACCGGTTGCATTACCTTGCCGACCGCGCCTGTATTAGAGGGCGGTTCAGCGACGCGGATTCGTACCACCTGGACCAGGCCTTTCCGCTGCTGATGAAACAACTGGAACTCATGCTCACCAGCGGTGAACTGAATCCCCGCCATCAGCATACCGTCACGCTGTATGCAAAAGGGCTGACCTGCGAAGCCGACACCCTCGGCAGTTGTGGCTACGTTTATATGGCTGTTTATCCGACGCCCGAAACGAAAAAGTAACTCTCCAGAATAACCTTCTGCTCCGGCCTGGTGCTTTCACCACGCCACTGTCCCATTTTTTATCTCTGCATATCAGGAAAATCTTCATTATGAAAACATTACCCGACACGCATGTACGGGAGGCATCGTGCTGCCCGTCTCCCGTCACCATCTGGCAGACACTGCTCACCCGGTTACTGGACCAGCACTACGGCCTCGCGCTGAATGACACACCGTTCGCTGATGAACGTGTGATTGAGCAGCATATTGAAGCGGGCATTTCACTGTGTGATGCGGTGAACTTTCTCGTTGAAAAATACGCGCTGGTACGTACCGACCAGCCGGGATTCAGCGCCTGTACCCGTTCTCAGTTAATAAACAGTATTGATATCCTCCGGGCACGCCGGGCAACCGGCCTGATGACACGCGACAACTACAGAACGGTAAATAACATTACCCTGGGTAAACATCCGGGGGCGAAACAATGAAACTGGCCCTGACGCTGGAAGCCGACAGCATTAATGCGCAGGCGCTGAACATGGGGCGCATTGTCGTTGACGTCGATGGTATTAAGCTCGCTGAACTGATTAACAAAGTCGCTGAAAACGGTTATTCACTCCGCGTGGTGGATGAACATGACGCTACCGAAACACCGGCGACTTCTGCCAGCCCTCATCAGTTGCCGGAAGACAATACAGTGATACAGAGCGTGATGCCATTAACCACTGAAACAGCGCTGGATATCCTCATTGCGTGGCTGCAGGACAATATTGACTGCGAATCGGAAATTATCTTTGACAACGATGAGGACAAAACGGATTCGGCAGCACTGTTGCCCTGTATTGAACAGGCCAGGGAGGATATCCGTACCCTGCGCCAACTGCAGCTTCTGTACCAGAACCGGTGAGTCTTACTCACCAGACTTCATTCCACTGACGCCAGCCTGAACAGGGCAGGCGTTTTCATTTATCTGCAAAAAGGAATATCGATTATGTCTGAAATCACAGCCCCCCGTCCGGAAGTGGTCAACGGGCATACGGACGTTATCTGCTCAACCAGTATCCGCCACATTCTGGCTGTACGAAAGAGTACGCTGCTGCAAATCGACACACTTACCCGGCAACTGGCAGAAATCTCAGCAATGACAGAAAGTATTGACGGTAAAGCCGCACTGGACTGGGCGATGAAACAGGATTTTCGCTGTGGTTGCTGGCTGATGGAAAAACCTGAAACGGCAATGAAAGCCATCACCCGCAATCTCGATCGCGAAATCTGGCGTGACCTGATGCAACGTTCCGGGATGCTGTCATTAATGGATGCGCAGGCCCGTGAGACATGGTACCGGTCACTGGAATACGATAATTTTCCGGAAATCAGCGAAGCGAACATTCTGAGCACATTTAAACAACTGCACCAGAACAAAGATGAAGTGTTTGAGCGAGGGGTGATCAACGTCTTCAGGGGACTGAGCTGGAATTACAAAACTAATTGCCCCTGTAAATTTGGCAGTAAAATTATCATTAACAACCTGGTAAGGTGGGACCGGTGGGGATTTCATCTTATCACCGGGCAACAGGCTGACCGACTCGCCGATCTGGAAAGAATGTTGCACCTGTTCAGCGGTAAACCGATCCCCGACAACCGGGAAAACATCACTATTCGTCTGGATGATCACATCCGGTCTGTTCAGGGTAAAGAATGCTATGAAGATGAGATGTTCAGCATCAGATACTTTAAGAAAGGCTCCGCGCACATCAGGTTCAGGAAACCAGAACTGGTTGACAGGCTGAATGATATTATTGCGAAACACTATCCGGGAGTGTTACCTTCATAATAAAGCTCTAAGAATTGATTCGATTGTGTATTTTAGCTTCATTCCCTTACACAAAGTTATTTGGGGGTTCTTATGGGGGTTACTCATTTATCCAACACAGATTAATCATTTAAAATCAAAACATTAACACTCATATTCGACTCCTGTGATCTCCGCCAATTTGCCTCTTCTGACGTTCTCCAACCCCTTGTAATACTGTCAATCCAGATATTTTCTACTGCTCAATATTCAATCGGCTTCAGGAATACCTGATCAAAAGTTTTGTGATGGACGATGAGCGACTGAAGAATCCGCCTGTCGGTTCTTCTGTCCTCGAACGCATCCGCGATATTCGCGCCAGCATGCGCCGTGTTTATTTGCAGGTGATTTGCCCCCCTGCTGACTCTCAGCCAACTGTATCGCCATTAAGGTGAAGATGTTGTTTTACACGCCCCAGAACACCCTTTTTTTATACGACGATTCTATTCCTTTAACCGCTGGCGAAAAAAACTGACCTGTAAACTTCACCAATAATCAGACTGCCATCAAGATTAATTTGTTCATTTAATATATCAAATAAATTTGTTTTATTTTTACTATCAAAAATAGCTCATTGTCTTACTATAATTAATATATAAATTCGGTGATTAACTCTTAACATGCTTTTGCTAATAATCTCAATTGCTGGCCCTATAATATTGCGCTAGCATTGCTTTCTGGTTGTATCAGCGATACTCAAAAAATCTTAATACAATACTCATTCGACTGGTACTTATTTGTAACTCAGTTATATTTTGTCGCCCGGTGATTCAGAAGAATGCAAAAAACGGCTACCACTCCATCAAAAATACTTGATCTCACTGCCGCGGCATTTTTACTTGTCGCCTTTCTGACGGGTATTGCGGGCGCTCTCCAGACTCCCACCCTAAGTATATTCCTCGCAGATGAACTGAAAGCCCGTCCTATAATGGTAGGTTTTTTCTTCACCGGTAGCGCTATTATGGGAATTCTGGTCAGTCAATTTCTGGCAAGGCACTCCGATAAACAAGGCGACCGTAAATTACTGATCCTGCTATGTTGCTTATTTGGAGTGTTGGCCTGCACTCTTTTTGCGTGGAATCGCAACTACTTCATTCTCCTCTCTACGGGCGTACTTCTGAGTAGTTTTGCTTCCACTGCAAACCCGCAAATGTTCGCCCTCGCCCGTGAACACGCCGACAGAACAGGCCGTGAGACGGTCATGTTCAGTACATTTTTACGTGCTCAGATCTCGCTTGCCTGGGTTATCGGGCCACCGCTCGCTTATGAGCTGGCAATGGGATTTAGTTTTAAAGTGATGTATCTCACCGCAGCCATCGCATTTGTTGTTTGCGGGCTGATAGTCTGGTTGTTTTTGCCATCAATACAAAGAAATATTCCTGTCGTTACCCAACCCGTAGAAATTTTACCCTCCATCCATAGAAAGCGGGATACACGGCTACTTTTTGTGGTCTGTTCAATGATGTGGGCGGCGAATAATCTCTACATGATAAATATGCCGCTATTTATTATTGATGAACTGCATCTAACCGATAAACTGGCTGGAGAAATGATTGGTATTGCTGCCGGTCTGGAAATTCCGATGATGTTAATCGCAGGCTATTACATGAAACGTATTGGCAAGCGACTATTAATGCTCATTGCTATCGTGAGTGGTATGTGTTTTTACGCCAGCGTACTCATGGCGACGACTCCGGCAATTGAGCTGGAATTGCAAATTCTAAATGCCATTTTCCTTGGTATTCTCTGTGGTATCGGCATGCTTTATTTTCAGGATCTGATGCCTGAAAAAATAGGCTCTGCGACAACGTTATATGCAAATACCTCACGCGTCGGCTGGATTATCGCCGGCTCTGTTGACGGAATTATGGTTGAAATCTGGAGCTACCACGCGTTGTTCTGGCTGGCGATAGGGATGTTGGGTATTGCGATGATTTGCCTGCTGTTTATTAAAGATATTTAGCTCACCAGTCTGGGCTAAGAAAAATCGGCGTGGCGCAAACAGAGCCATCCTCGCCATTTTTGCTATCATGCCTGCATACATAAACGACAAAACAGTATGCAGAGGGAAAAATGGGTTCCACCAGAAAGGGGATGCTGAACGTTCTGATTGCCGCCGTGTTGTGGGGAAGTTCAGGGGTCTGCGCGCAATACATCATGGAGCAAAGCCAGATGTCGTCGCAGTTTTTGACTATGACGCGTTTGATATTCGCCGGTTTGATTCTGCTGACGCTGTCATTTGTTCATGGCGATAAAATCTTTTCTATTATTAACAATCACAAAGATGCCATTAGTCTGCTGATTTTTTCCGTGGTTGGCGCGCTAACCGTACAGCTCACTTTTTTGCTAACCATCGAAAAATCGAACGCAGCCACGGCAACGGTGCTGCAATTCCTCTCACCGACGATTATCGTCGCCTGGTTCTCACTGGTGCGTAAATCCCGCCCGGGCATTCTGGTTTTTTGCGCTATTTTGACATCGCTGGTCGGGACTTTTTTATTGGTGACACACGGTAATCCGACGTCATTATCGATCTCTCCTGCCGCGTTATTCTGGGGAATTGCCTCGGCATTTGCTGCGGCATTCTATACCACCTATCCCTCAACGCTGATTGCCCGCTATGGCACGTTACCGGTCGTCGGCTGGAGTATGCTCATTGGTGGTCTGATCCTGCTGCCATTTTATGCCAGACAAGGGACAAATTTTGTGGTTAATGGCAGTTTGATTCTGGCGTTTTTTTATTTGGTGGTCATTGGTACGTCCCTGACATTTAGTCTGTACCTGAAAGGAGCACAATTAATTGGCGGTCCAAAAGCCAGCATTTTAAGCTGTGCAGAACCATTAAGTAGCGCGCTGCTCTCTTTGCTGTTACTGGGGATCACATTCACATTACCGGACTGGCTGGGAACGCTGCTGATTCTGTCATCAGTGATTTTGATTTCAGTGGATTCCCGTCGCCGCGCCAGAAAAATAAATCGTCCGGCGCGGGATGAGTGAGAATTACCAGCCAGGCACCGCGCCACCGTTAAAGATGGTTTCTGCCGCTTTAGCGACTTCGGATGATTGATAAGATTGCAGAAATTCCTTCACGTTTTCTGCATTCTTATTATCTTCCCGTGCTACCAGAATGTTCACATACGGCGAATTTTTATCTTCAATAAATACGCTGTCGTGCACCGGAGAAAGTCCGGTCTGCTGAATGTAAGTGGTGCTGATAATCGCCACATCAACTTTGGGATCATCCAGTACGCGCGGGAGCTGCGCCCCCTCGAGTTCCATAATCTGCAAATGACGAGGATTATCGGTTATATCCAGCGCGGTAGGTAATAACCCTTTTCCCTCTTTCAGAATAATTAGCTTCTCTTTTTGCAACAGTAAAAGCGCGCGACCAAGGTTGGTCGGGTCGTTGGGGATCGCCACTGTCGCGCCTTCTTTTATTTGCGCCACGGTTTTGATTTTTTTGGAATAACCCGCCATAGGGAAGACAAACGTATTTCCCACCGCTACCAGTTTATAACCATGCGCCTGATTATCTTGTTCAAGAAAGGGCCGATGCTGGAAGACATTCGCATCAAGCTCGCCATGATTTGTCGCATCGTTCGGTAGCAACGAACCGCTAAATCCTACCAGTTCAACATCGAGGCCATATTTCTCTTTTGCCACCTTTTTAGCGACTTCCGCGACATCTTGTTCTGCGCCATTTATAACGCCAACTTTAATGTGTTTTGCATCGCTGCTACTCTGGTCGCAACCTGCCAGCAGAATTCCTGCCAGCAATAATGCGGCCCCCGCCCGTAGATGATGTGTTGTCAGTTTCATTTTTTATCCTTTTTTTAATCATTAACTGACTATAATGGCAAGAACACTACGATTTAAAAAACGAAAAGCTATCGAATAGAAGAAAAAGGTATAAAAAACTGGCACTTCTTACTGACCACGCAAACACCTTTCGTACAGCATGATGAGAGCGGTAAAAGCAAACTACACTTATGCTTCATTCGATGCACATTTGCAGAAGGTTGCCGCTATGAAGCCAACGATGCTACTCATGATTACCGTATTCCTGACTTTTCCAGCCATTTCTCAGGCCGAGTCGCCATTCAGCTCGCTACAGTCGGCAAAAGAGAAAACCACGGTATTGCAAGATTTACGTAAAATTTGCACGCCACAGGCGTCATTATCAGACGAAGCGTGGGAAAAATTAATGTTGTCTGATGAGAGTAACAAACAACATATCCGCGAAGCTATTGTGGCGATGGAGCGTAATAATCAGAATAACTACTGGGAAGCGCTGGGTAAGGTGGAATGCCCGGATATGTGAATTTCGCACACCTCCGCGCTCAGGCCAGCAGCCGCTGACTTAAGCTCGCACATCAGTAAATCACCTGCTTTTTCAAATTCCAATCAAAATTGAACCCGTTCATCAGGATTGTGGATAAATTTCCCTCTACATTATTTTCATTTCATCACATAGAAAATCTTATCTCATTGAAACAATACTTGTTTTTAATGCAGAAAACGAAGCCCAACGGATGGGCATAAAAATGAGCGAATTTTGATATCACCACCCTCTAAAAAATGGTGAAGTCTGAACAAAGAATGTTCGAAAGGAGAGAGTAGAGATGGAAAGCGCAAATCTGGATTTAGAAGAAAATAAAGAAATTGCCAGTAAGTTCGAACGTGCATTAGGTATGGGAGCAACGCTTGCAGAGCTGCATGGCATAACCCCGGATACCCTTGAAGGCGTTTATGCTTACGCTTATAACTTTTATGAAAAAGGAAGACTTGACGAAGCTGAACTCTTTTTTAAATTTCTCTGTATTTATGATTTCCAAAATTATAACTATCTAAAAGGATATGCCGCCGTCTGTCAATTGAAGAAAGATTATCAAAAGGCATTCGACATGTATCATATCTGTTTAATGCTATCTCCCGATAACGATTTCTCTTTGGTTTATTATATGGGTCAATGCCAGATGGGCTTAAAAAACATTAAAATGGCCACTGAGTTATTTAATACTGTCGTAACCTATAGTCAAAATGAAAAAATTAAAGAGATGGCTACTGCTTATCTTGAACTTTTGACAGCCAATACCGAAGAGGAAGTTCGAACAGAGTGAGTCGGCAAAATGAACATAAACGGAAAAAACGCTTCTTTTACGTCTGAAGAGTTAGCCAGGAAATATCATGAGGAAGGCACAGTTGATTTAAAAAAATAACCATGGCGATAAAATAAATGAGAAGAATAACAATAAACACATTACTTACTTTCCCGTTGATGCCATTTTAGATGGGAATAAACATCTGCCATGAGTTAAATAAAAAAGAATTAATTACACCCGATGATAGCTTAAAAAGGAGGTGAATTATGTCGGCACCGATTACGGGACAAACGATCACGTTTGAACAAATCAGTGAAACATTGCGTACACAGTATAGCGATGCGGAAAAAAGACTGCAGGACAGCAGCAAAACGCAAGTTGATCCCATGCGGCTTAATAAAAACCCGAAATCCCTTGATAACGATATTCGCGCTCGTCTTGAAAACAAACCGATGCTTGCTCCGCCTGAAATACAGGTTTCAGATTCAGACAACGCCACTACAGCAAAGACGAATGATGCCCGCCTGACAATGATTTTGGGTAATTTAACAGGCATTGCCGATCAGGATATTACAAAACGATTGCATAATAACCTTGACAGCACCCTGCTTCGACACGAAATGGCACATAATAAGTTTCGTGAATTAAGTGACGCTTATTCCTCGTCATTAGATGATGCGCAAAAAGCCGACGATATCATGCATCAGGCCAATAATAATTACAATGCGGTCGATAAAAAGGTGCAATCGCTGGAGAAAAAAGTCAACACATTGAATCAAGAGCTGTCGCAACTGCAACCTGGCGATCCGCAATATAATAAAGTACTGACGCAAAAAAATGCGGCTGAAAAAACACTCACGCTGTCATTACAAAAAAAATCGTTAGCTGAGAAATCGTTAAATACAGCCATTATGGATGCTGATGCTGCGATCGGCCAAAGTATGGAAATTTTTGACGAAATTCAACAGCAAGAACAGATTAATAACTTCACCACCAATATTTGCCTGACACAGGAAAACCAGAAAAATAGAAACGCGACAGCCACATTTATCCTTTTGATTACTTCAGTAATGGAAGTTATTGGTGATACCAATTGCGACTCTATTAAAAATCAATCTGAGGTAATGAAAGAGATTAACCATGTCAGGGAAAATAAACTCAATGAAACAGCACGTAAATATACTACCACGACTAAAGTTTTAAAAATCGTTAATGAGTGTGTAACTGTAGTTACCTTTGCCGTAAGCGCAGTCTTAATTGTTGTTGGTCTTCTTGCTGCAGTTCCAAGTGGTGGTTCAAGTATTGCGGGTGCATTGGCACTTATTGGAGGAATAGCGGGCGCAGTAGTATTAGGTGTAGATATCACTTGTCAAATCGCTCTGGGCACCACGGCTACCGGCTGGATTTTAGGGAAAGTTGTTGAAGGTCTTTCGGCTGCGATTAAAACAGTTGATCCCACTCTGCTCGCAATCACCGCGCTTCTGGACGTTATTGGTGTCGATCAAGATACGATTGAACTGGTTAAAAGTATTTACGCAAGTGCAGCCGCTTCTATTGTCATGGCGACAGTAATGATTGGTGCAGCTGTAATATGTTCTGTAGCAATAGGGGCCGTTGTTTCTGCATTATCAAAAACAGCCGCCGAAGAAGTCACCAAAGAAATAACAAGCACTATAAAATCAACCATTGAATCCATTATTAATTCAGTTTCAAAAAATATTATAAAGGTATTAGACAGCGTATGCAGCGTGCTACAAACATCAGCCGTAGTGTTGAAGTTGATTGCCAAAATAAGTAATGGCCTGGAGAAAATAGGCTTACTCATCTGTGCAATAGCAACATCGACGATGAATTGTTTTGTTGCTGGAAACTCTGCCGACATGGCAATTTTACAACAGGACATGAGTAATCTATCAAAAACGCGTGAACAAATGCTTTCAGTATTGCAAAGGGTGGATAAAACCGTCGAACAAGAGGTAAGCCAGATGGTAAGAGTATTACAACACCGAACTGAAGCCTTAAAATTTGCTTCCCATTCTATCGTATAAGAGGGTTTTAACATGGCCACCTATGAAATTAAAAATGCGACCAGCATACATAATATTAACAATCTCGATAAAACAATCTTTGATAGAGATTATGGTAAAGAAAACAACATACCAAATGATAATAAAATTGTGCAATACTATAACCTTAAAGATATTAAGCATGACATAAGCTCTCAGTTTATAATATTAAAAAATACAGACAGAGAAGTCTGTCCGGAACTAAGAGTAAAACTTTTGGATAATCTTAATTACTCAAGGAATACGCTAGATAATTTGAGGGGTGACCTTGACCAAGCTACAATTTCATTCAGTCAATCAAGCAGTTCTGCAGAACAGAGTTCTATTAAAATATCTAAATATAATATCCTTGATATACTAGATAATTTGACCATGCGACAACAGGCTGTTATGGAGGAATTTTTAAGGGTATTCACATCAATGTATAAAGCCTCTGCTATGTCTGAGGCTATTATGAGCAACGTTTTTGAACAACTTGTCCAGTATCAGAAAACAGAAACCGTACACGCCACAATGGCAAGTTCGGCAGGTGTTCTTGCCGGGTCAACAGTTGGCGCAGCTGGAGCTGCAGCATCTGTTGTAGCAAATTTCAGAAGCCATCCCGAAAAGATGCAAACCCTTACACCTGATCAGAAGCACACTATCAGTGGAACTGATGATAAAACACAGCGAGGATTAAAAAGGGAAGTTCAAGATCAACAAGCTTATCTCAAGCAAATAGATGAAGAAATAAAAACAACAACGAAAGATACAACACTTGATGAAGAACAAAAAGAAGAGACCCTGAAATATTACGATAAAGAAAAAGAAACTACGGAAGAAAAAATTAGAGATAAAAACGAGCGTATTAGTATAAAACATAACAGGAAATATAATAAATATTTTACTATAGGTAAAGCAGATGTACTTTCACAGCTTGTTAATCAATCAACTCAAGCATCACTTAGAATTCTAGAAAGTACTACTCATGCAGAAAAAGACATTGTTGAACAGGCTAAAAATGTCATGCATTCAGTTATGAGTAGCTATCTGGATCAAATTAATCGTGATGTTCAAGGAAGAGATCAGGCACTCAATTTATTACAGCAAATAATACAAACCATTATTGATACTGATAGTGCTATTGTTCAAGGAATTCGCTCATAAATTATTGCAATAATAGTTTCTTATATTTAAGGAGGAATGACACATGATTAATAAAGATAATAATTTAAATATAGATATTCTACGTCAGCAGAATGCAAACATTCCTCTTCAAGAGGCATCCTCGCAAAGTGAGGAGCCTCATCAACTGGAAAACAGCAAAAGCGAGGGTAATTTGCATAACAGCGCCAGTAAGGATAATAATATTGGCGCTATGCTCAAGAAAGATGTTGAAAAACTATCAACTTTAGTCAGTGAACGTAGCCCGCGAAATGAAGACTGGAAATGCCAGCATGACATACAGCTTAACTTCGTTAAAAACATGCTCAGAAATTTCCCAACTGAGAACCTGTCAGAGAAAGGATCTGCGCTCTTACACGAAAGTTATTCGCTGATAAAAAACGTTCTGCAGCTTACAGAAAATGTTAATACTATTGACGGAAAATTAAAGGATCCCGCTAAAATATTGACCTTGCATAACTCTGTGAGAAAAACCCTGGCTAACGTTGCTCACAACACAACCGGGTCAAGTGCAATGGCATCGACCAAAGGTACCTTAAATCACGCTATCGCTTCTTTAGAGAGTTCTGCGCCTGAAATGAGAAGTTCAGCAACCAGCAGTACTTTAACGGCCAGTAGTTCAAACGAATTTAAAAGTGATAAATATATATGCAGTGATATTGCTGATTTGATGAGTGTGCTCGGTAGCGACTACCTCGAAATCTATGCAAATAGCGTTGAGATAATGAGCGCATACTGGCAGGACTTCAGTGAACATATCCAAAGCAATATGGGAAAATGGACTCACTCTAATAAAAAAGGCGATGCGATAGTTTTTGACGTCAATGCATTCCAAAAAGCCTTGATGCATTTTTATTATATCGATAAATATCCTAATGGTGATTTCCACTATCATTACAATCCAGACTATGTTTTATACCCTCCGGCACCTGCTGACAAAATTGGTGTACCACTAGAAGAAGCAGAAAAATGGTGCGCCGCTTTAGGACTTCCGGTAATTCCACCCGATCCCAAACACCGCACACCTTCTCCGATTGTCGAAGTTGAACCGCAAGGTAGCGGTCTGTATGTTATTATTCCCAACCCTCAGATTATTGACAGTATGAGTCAGTCTTCAGACTCAATGGTGCATAGGGACGATAAAGGGAAGGAAAAAAATATATCTAAAGAATTCACCGGTTATGAAATAAGCACAGCTGAATACCAGGCATGGCTGGCGGGTTATAACGGCCAGGCAGAAAACATGAAAACCGACGTGCAGGTTATCACGACTAAATACAGTACAGCCAACTCCACCTACGATACAATTATCAAATTATTATCTTCAACCATTACTGCGTTGTTTGATTCAGCGAAAGATTATTTACGTTTCTGATTAAGTAACACCCACAATTATCGCCTACTATCTGGTCCCGAAAAATGGGACCAGCGTTTCATATTATTAAGCATCAGCTTTCATTCATTTCTTCATCACAATCTTACAAAATGAGCGTTTTTTGATAGAGCAATTCTGCCAATACTTTATTTTATATTAATCAAATTAATACTATGAATAGAGAAAACGGAAGGAGCGTTCTATGCAACTGCAACATGGAAAAAATAATACACAACAATATATATTTGGCGACTTTGTATTAAAAAACAATGGAATATTATTATTCAAAAACAAAGAATATCATATTCCCCCGAAAGAACTTGGGTTATCATTCTATTACTTAATGCTGACGGTGAAATTGTTAGCAAAGAAGAGATTATCGATAAGGTCTGGAGCGCGAGTGTTGCCAGTGATGAATCTCTAACACGATGTATTTATGCATTGCGCAAACTTTTGCATGAGAATAAACAGTGTAAGTATATCGAAACGGTCTATGGTCGTGGATACCGTTTTACTGTACCTATTGTGATTGTGACCGATAATGAACCGGTAAAGTCGACCACCACTCTTGCCGTTTTTCCCTTTCGTACTGAAGGTTCGATCAATGTTCTAAAACTCCATTACGAACTTGTCCAGGGCCTTTCAAAATATGCTTTTTGTGGTTTAGATATTTTACCCGCTTCGGTAACAAATGAGGCCAGTGATTTCTCCACCATCCATCAGTTTATCAATAAAACAGGTCCAGAATATTATATTATGGGTCAGGTCGTTCACTATGGTAAAAACTGGCGTTTATTTATTGAGTTAATCCATGCCAGAACGCATAAATTGATTGATCATCAAAGTATTGATTTCAACCCCGATAATCCTCTTTCCGTATTATTATCACAAGTAATTAATATTCTTATTGAAAAAATACCCAACATTAATTTTAAATCTATTAATACACAACAAATGCCATCTCTGGATTCTGCTGTTATGTATATGAATGGCAGGATGGAAATGTACCGTTATACACCAGAAAGTTTGAAACGAGCATTAGTAATATTTAGAGATTGTGTGAGTACGCAACCGCAAAATACCTTGCCCTACTGTTGCCTGGCGGAATGCCATATATCATTAGCACTCCTTGGAATCAGTGAACAAAAACAAGCAATAACTACGGCAGTAACCTCCATTGAAAAGGCTCTGGAAATTAACCCTTCAAATTCTCAGGCATTGGGTTTACTGGGTTTAATCAGTGGGCTAAAAGATGAACATTCAGTGTCTAATGTGCTATTTAAGCAAGCACATTTACTCAAACCTAATTCGCCAGACGTTTATTATTATCAGTCTCTGCTATGTTTTTTGAACGGTGACCTAGCAAGAGCATTTAATTTAATAGAAAAAAGCATTGCTCTTGAACCCAATAAAATGGGCATAAGCATTCTTAAATTAATTATACTTTATTACACATCCCCCCTCGATAACGCGATATCTTTTGCATTAAATCTTAACAGTCAAAACACCTGTAATAATCCAATTATTACCTCTATTCTGGCTATGTTCATGGCACTGAAAGGACATAATGACAAAGCCAAAAGTTTATTGCTTAAACTTGAGCCTGAACATGGTCTTGATTACACCTGCGTTAACTCGCTTTATACGAAGTTTCTGATCTATGGCGCATCTATAAAAAATGACATTATGAAGTTACTGGCAAATATTAACACTAACAAAATCAATGGTGTGATTTTGCCGTTAATTTACACTGTTTATGGTAAGAAAGAATATGAAAAGCGCTGGCAACAATTAATTAAAGAGAATGATTTATGGTCAAATGTTTTGCTTCATGACCCCCGTTTGCTCAGTGTAAAAAATGAATTTAATACTATTGGTGTGATGCGTACTTCTGCGTAATAACGAATATAAATTGCCCTGCTGATGCAGGGCAATTTAGTAATTACTTCGTTAATAATACTCTACGCACAAGCCAGAGGACTTTCCTGTTCCAAGCTCTGATATACCAGTTTCAGGATTAAATTTCTCGTGTACTCCCATGAGCTGAGTGCTTGTCCAATAATCCGTACCGCTAAAAGCGTTCCCATAAATTTTTAAATTACCATATTCGCCCCACAACGTACCTACTTTTCGCGGTACTACCCCACCGCTTGGCCGCTGCGCTAATTCTAAAGATGACGGCATTTGACCATAGCTACATGAAGTGTTTATGATATCCCAGGTATTACTACTGGTAGCACCTAAACTAGTAAACCATTTTTTAATCTTGAATTTAAATACAACATCATTCCCTTTACCATTCTTGGGTTTCCCGGTAATAGTAACTTCACTTCTTATCAGCACAGATAATGTTACTTCTCCATTACTGTCAACATTAATTCCATAAATCCCAGCCGTCCAATTATAATCCGTATTTTTCATATTATGGGTTAGTAACAGCGTGAATTTTGCACCATCAAACCCTGTTTCTGGAAAACCATCTGTCGCCCTGAATTTTACACCATTAACACTCAGCAACTCGACTTCCACAAAAGGAAGGATGGTATAGGATGGTTGTCCGTATATACGCCAACCTTTAATCTCCATAAATGAAGTTAAATTTTCTCCTTCTTGGTAGGCCATATATGTACGTTCATATATGCCATCACCCACATATCTCCATTTTTCCCCTTCTTTTTTTTCTACATTTTGTAAGTACACTGTATCATCCAGCAAATCCAGACCGTTATCCACCGGATTTCCAAAATCATCAACTAATAAAACACTGACAGGTAAATCCGCCCCTTCCACTACTAAAACTTCTCGTATACGAAGCTGTGAACCAAGCGGACTCACTTCACCTGGTTTGATAGTGTAATTGTTTGAATAATTGGCATCGCTCCAACCAGCCATCTTCAGTTGCGCATTCAAATTCGCTTCCGCAAAATGCGCCATATACTGTCTTTGATATTGCCCATTGCCGTTGTAAACCCAATTATTGCCCTGGATAGGATCCGCATTCCTGACTTGTACGTTTTCCTCATTAAGCTGAACGACACCATCAGTAATAAAGTTACCCTGGGCGTCTTTAAGAACAACGGTTACCGTTATGCTATCCCCAGCGATATATATCGTTTTGTCCGTGACAATCGTGGATTGATTTTTTGCCGCTGCACCTGGTTGTATTCCGTATAACGAGGACTTAATCTCCTCTGCCCATGTTTTTAATTTCAGACTGGCAACCAGATTTTCCTCGGCAACCCATGCTGTCCAGACAATAGTATATTCACCATTATTCTGCTCGACCCACCGCATAGAATCGGGAGTTGCGCCGCCTACCGCGAAATTATCGATATAAGACTCGATGACTTCTGATGTCAGCCCTAAAGCAGGGTTACCAAACTCATCCCGCAACGTTATTGTGACGGTTAATGGCTCCCCGGCGATATATGCCGATTTATCTGTCCTGATAGCAGAATTTGCCTGCACCGGAGCACCGCTGTGGATGGAATAACTCTCTGATTGTTTACTGCTGCCCCATTCAGACAACTTCAGCGTCGCGTGGTGAGAGTCTCCCGCCATTTGCGCCGACCATGTAGCAGTATAAACACCGGCGGTTTCAGACCATCCTCCTGAACGTACGGCTCCTTCTACTGTTACGTTATCACCAGACAATAAGGACTCGCCCCCTTCAACCTGGTTACCGTGCGCGTCTTTCAGCGTCACGGCGACGGTTATAGTGTCGCCAGCGGTGTAGGCGTTTTTATCCGTAGCGATAGTTGATGTGGCTTGCGCCGGAGAACCGGACTGTATGTCATAGCGATCTGACGTTACGCCATCACTCCACGTCTGCAATTGCAGGTTGGCGTGCTGATTGGTACTGGCAATCGTCGCCATTCGTGTTGTGGTATACACGCCACCTGATTCAACCCAGCTTCCCGTTTCTGACGGGTCGGTGCCATCCACCGCCAGCACACCATTAGCGGCTAACTGTGAAGCTGCACCGGTTACCAGATTATCGAACGCATCCCGGAGCGTTACCGTGATGGTGATTGTCTCTCCAACCGTATAGTTCGACTTATTTGTTTCAACGGTTGAAGTGAGCTGCGATGCATCACCAGGTACAAAGGTGACGTTCTGGCTCTGGCTGCTGTTGTTGATGCTGGCGGTGACTGTACTGGTGCCCGCCGTCTGGCTGGTGACACTGATCTCCACCGTGCCGTCCGGCTTTGTGGTCACCGTCGAAGCAACCGTTGCGCTGTTGCCCGCCAACACGCTGACCGTCTGTCCGGCAAGCGTATTACCGTTAGCATCGGTGACCTTCACCTGCAGCGTATTCGCCGTCGAACCGTCTGCCACTGAGTTATCCCGGGTGACCACCAGATCAGCGATCTGCGCCGTCCTGACATCGGCGATAAACGTCACGTTTCGGCTCTGGCTGCTGTTGTTGATGGTCGCAGTGACTGCACTGACTCCCGCCGTCTGGCTGGTTACAGATATCTCCACCGTGCCGTCCGGCTCTGTGATGACCGCCGGAGCAACCGTTGCGCTGTTGCCTGCCGACACGCTGACCGTCTGCCCGGCAAGTGCATTGCCGAACGCATCGGTCACCCTCGCCCGCAGCGTGTTCGCCGTCGCACCGTCCGCCTCTGAACCGTCCTTAATGACCACCAGACTCGCGATCTGCGCCGTTCTGACATCGGCGATAAACGTGACGTTCCGGCTCTGGCTGCTGTTGTTAATGCTGGCGGTGACCGCACTGGTTCCGGCGGTCTGGCTGGTGACAGAGAGCTCCACCGTACCGTCCGGCTCTGTGATGACCGTCGGGGCAGTCGTTGCGCCGTTGTCCGCCAACACGCTGACCGTCTGCCCGGCAAGCGCATTACCGAATGCATCGGTTACCCTCGCCCGCAGCGTGTTCGCCGTCGCACCGTCTGCCTCTGAACCGTCCTTAATGACCACCAGATCCGCGATCTGCGCCGTCCTGACATCGGCGACAAACGTCACGTTCCGGCTCTGGCTGCTGTTGTTGATGGTCGCAGTGACTGCACTGACTCCCGCCGTCTGGCTGGTGACAGGGATCTCCGCCGTGCCGTCCGGCTCTGTAATCACCGTTGGGGCAACCGTTGCACCGTTGCCTGCCAACACGCTGACCGTCTG
>OBWT01000037.1_pt1 | contig 92337 bp, 100 predicted proteins | sample 1476541 | NCBI WGS metagenome assembly OBWT01 (sample SAMEA2580134, study PRJEB22360) | human gut metagenome | biome: human gut; feature: human-associated habitat; material: faeces | place: Denmark | collected 2008/2010 | reverse complement strand
GTGCTCAACAGGGGGATCTTTTCACCGCTGGTACCGAGTTCTCTTAAACCAAGGTATTGGATAACAGCAAGAACGCTTGTTTTGGCCAGAATATCGCGACCGACTGACGTTAAGTCAGTCTGAGAAACAGTGTCTGTACCGGTAAAGTACGGCAATTTATTTGCGCCTGTCGCAAGACCAGCAAGCGCGGTTAAAGTTGCATCAAGTGGCTGTTTCCCTGCCAGCGCATTTGTCATTGTTGTCGCAAAGTTCGGGTCATTGCCCAGTGCTGCTGCAAGCTCATTCAGGGTATCAAGAGCTTCAGGTGATGATCCGACCAATGCAGAGATAGCAGCCCGTACGTAAGCAGTCGTAGCGATCTGCGTATTGTTTGTGCCCTGTGCAGCCGTAGGCGCAGTAGGGACACCCGTTAATGCAGGGCTTGCCAAAGGCGCTTTGAGAGCCAAGGCATTGTTGATAGTTGTGCTGTAATTCGGGTCGTTATTGATCGCAGCCGCTATTTCTTTCAGCGTATCCAGTGTGCCAGGCGCACCGTTGATAAGTGCAGTTATAGCTGCCTTAACAAAGGCTGTATTTGCGATCTGCGTGCTGTTTGTACCTTGCGCTGCCGTCGGCGCGGTTGGCGTTCCTGTCAGACTCGGGCTTTCTATTGGCGCTTTGGTATCAGCCAGATCTTTTATAGACTTAACGGCTTTAGGGGTAGCCGCCATTGTTTCGCTGTCGCTGTTAGTTGCGCTACTGAGCTGAACTAATCCCTTTTGCGTTGTGCTTGCATCCTGCGCCGTATACTTGCTTTTCGCCAGATCGTAGGCTTTTTTAACTGCCAGCGAACTTGCAGCAACATCACTTCTGCTACTGGTTACAGAGTCTGAAATATCAATGCCGATCGTGCGGTTAATACGCTCGGATGTATCAATCATCTCCTGGGTAATGGCTGATACGCCAGCAGGGATATTCACCGTACAAACAAGCAGCTCCCCATCTCCTAACTGATATGAATCGGTATAGGTTCTGGCAACAAATTCAGCCGCATGAATATGTGACGCGGTATTAACCTGATAAGAATCTTCTCCAAGGAGGTATCTTCCCTTCAGCACAATTGCATATTTCTTACCTGCGCTAAGTGCAAGAGAAATATCCTTACGCTGCTGAATAGTTACCTGGTAGAATTCACCAATATTCACTGACGCCGCGCCAGCGGTTTTATCACCATCCACTGAGGTGATTAACAGGTTCATCCCACCGCCAGGCTTAGGAAAAAAACCGGCATAAAATCCAGGGTCAACAATTCCCCTGAATTTTCGGTTTAGCGCGGCTGACAGATATGGTTCGTGGTATTGCACATCAGCCACCAGAGCCAACGACTCGGGTGATGGGTAAGTAACCGATGTGACAACTGTAACGTCATTCATCAAGCATATCCTTATGCTGTAGTCGTGTTTATGGCCATAACTGCGGTATATGTTTTGCCCACATACAGCGAGTCTTCCTGGACACAAATAATGGCGATTGGCTTGTTCTCGTTATCCAGAACAACCAGAGTGTTGAATGGGTAGTTTTTCCCTTTCTGCAACTGGCTTTGATCAAGGTCCATTCGGACAGTAATTATCCCGCCTGAGTAGGTTGGGACGAGGTTGATGGTGCAAAATTTACTGGTCAGTTCTGCCAGCTCGAAAGCCTTTGGCAGTTCTCCAATCTCATAAGTGCCATCTCCTTTCTTAGTAACCAGTGAACTGGTACCGAAAACGGCCTTGCTGATTAAAAATCGAGAGCCTTTGTTAATGGACGATTCAGCGCGCCGCTGATAGTAATAGTCCAACAACTGACTCTTATAGAGGTTTGTTGAGACGTCAGACATGATTTTCCCTAATCAATGTTGTGAAGCCTCATTGTAAGAGAAGTAACTTGTCACCCCGCCCTGCGGACGGGGTGATTGTCAGGCGTCGCTATCCAGCAACAAATCATCTGCGCGTGTGCGATCAAACGTAGGTGTCGCTTTCACAATAGTGCCACCAGGCGTTGCGGTGATCGGGGCGCTAATCGACGTAACTCCAGTAAGCGAAGTTGTATCCGAAGTTTCAAACCAGCAGTACGCTTTTTCGGTATCAGAAATCTCGTTCAAAGTGATCATGTCGGCCTGTTCATTCACAACAACCGACAAATAGAGCGTAAGCCCATCAAACACTATATGCAGTGGCAGTAGAGGCTTTACGAACTGATTAAACTTTCTGAGAATTTCTTCTGTAATTGCGGACTGATCTATCGTGCCAGTAATACCCATTGTCCGGGCCAGGTCGTTTATGGGAATACTGATCATCCCTCTGGAAGTCAGAAACATCTCACCGAATGTGCCGCCGGTAGTTTCCAGTGTGCTTTCTGGTATTAGAACTGTGCCATAGGGATGACGTTCAAGGTCCACCGGTGCATATATCGGATCCCATAAAACAGAAATACCATTAAATTCGCGGTAAATTGTCTGGTTTATAGGGCGTTCAGTCCCCTTAAAGTGAATCTCATCAAGCCGCTGTTGTAACAACATCGGAACGGAAGATGAGTTTGAGGTTCTGATAGTAAAGAACTGGCCAAGTTCATTTGTCCTGGTCTCCAGATCCTCCTTGCTCATGGAAAAAATAGACTTCCGGTTGGTAATTCGCTCCAACCATGGGTCAACAAAGGTGTCCATCATTGACTGAACCAAATCAGCCAATGATTTATAGAGCAATGACTTTTGCTTAGCTGATGTAAGCCGATTATTAAACCAGGAACGTTGCATCACTCCTCCTCATACGAAATATTAAAGGTGGAGTTTTCTGTATCCAGATAAACGAAATCGTAAAAGCCGTTGGACTCATTCCACTCGACAAATTCCAGATAAAAGTCGCGGAAATAACCCAGCGTTTCGATAAATGCCCAAACGTCTTTTTTCTTGATCAGGATGTACTTGCCGACACCGTTCGGATCAAAGAAATTTGAGTCGCGCCCAAATTTTGTTTCCAGTGCCGACTTCAACTCATCAGTCACGTTCTCAATAGTCAGGCTTGCCGATATCCGCCCGGTGATGGTTATCTTAAATGGTAGTTTTCTGACCTCTTTATAAGAGAATTTCTTGTTCAGTTCATTCGGTACCTTCTTAAAGGCAGTCAGGATCATTTCTTCAAGCTCTGACTGGCTTTTATTTGGATGCCATCCTGAAATAAATATCTTATTGATATTCTGAACATTATAAGCACCATCTAATTTCTCTTGCTGGCCTTCGCCCCATGCCTTTACCCAGGACAGCCCCGGGATGTTACGAACCAGAAAATACGTATAGTCCCCGCCCCATACGACCTGATCATCATAGGCAAGGTAATATTGTGCACGGTTACGTGTGATCTCCGTTGTTTCAGCATCGGTACCTGCGGTTATAGGTGTCGTTGTCTTAACTGAAATCAAATTAGCTAAATTAGCCGCAGAATCGACAGGCGTCAGGTTTTGGCCTGCAACCAGGGTTATATCGCCGTTGGTGCACCATACCTTAAGCGTAATTGTCGAACCTTCTGGCGGTATTTGCCCAATTAGCCCATCGCCGAATCGAACCCCCAACTGCTCGGATGGTTTATAAAACTCAACGTAGACCTGGCTTTTACTACCGGCTAACCGGAACATAGTGCTGGAAGACCACTGCGTGGTCTTACCATCGGTCGTCACGAATACTTCCAGCTTATAGCAGACAGCAGTAAGAGCCTTTGATAACACGACTTCCAGAAATTCTTTGGCTGCCGTAACGGTATATGTCACCTCCTGGATTTCCAACTGTGCCACTTCTACCGTACCGGTGCCGTCAACCAACCTGCATACATCCATAGTCATGTAAGGGTACTGGTCGTCAGATATTAAAGGCATGTTTTTGGGGATTACCGCTGGGGCATCTTCACTTGTGGCGGTGATCTCAATCATCCCCGATGACGGTGTTGGCTTGGTACCAACGTAACTATTCGTTTCTGCCGCTGCCAGGATAGAGGAACGCCGCGTCGCGGTCGATATAAAGCCTTCAGCCAGCGCCGCATCGGCATACTGAAAGCACCTGTAGACAATCTGGGTAATAAACAATGTCAGCATCGAGACAAATTGAGAGCCGACAAACTTCGACCAGAATGAATCTTTCTCGACAAGCTCTTCAAACTCTGCACGAATACTGTCTTTAGTCGGTGTTGTTTTACTCATAGCACCACGTCCTGTGTGATAGTTATATCCCTGATACGAATGGATATTTTCAACTTATCAAAAGCATCTCCCTCGGCTACTGACAAGCCAGAAATCGGTATGTCAGGTAAATCTACCGTCAGTTTTTGCAACAGCATTGCCTCAACCGCAATTTGAACATGCGACAAGTTGGTCGGTTCGTGTTTAAACTGCGGTAAAACATTGCCCCATGACGGATCTCCGTATACCTCACCCTGATAAGTGTTTAGCCACTCATATAAACGAGCGCCCCAGGCCTCCTCCTGGGACTCATACGTTTTTACGCCGGATAACTCCAGCGTCAGCAAAGGATCAATTTCGTTATTGTTGGCCATCAATCAACTCTCGCGTAGTCATTCATCAACGGATCATCAATTGACAGTGGTACCGTGCGCATAACGCCCGGCTGAGGCGTGCTGACCTTTACGACAGTTCCCTGGCCTTTCGCCGAGTCTTTGGTGTGCTCTTCAATCCTGGCAAGCAATGAGGTCATCTGCGCAAACAGCCGCTTCGTTTCACCATCAAGTGAAACGGTATTATCAGCCAACTGCATTGTCGGCTTGGCACCGGAACCGCCAAGGTCACTAATAACCTGCCCGTCTATCTGCATACGACCGGTTGGTTGCTGCAAATCGTTGGCGGCAGTCGTCACCTTGGACGTGGAGGCTGGTTCAGGCGCATTATTTTTCCGCATCCCCGGCGAGTTGCGGAGTTTATCGAATAGTCCATCAATCCCCATTTGTGCGCCGAGTTGGTCAAAGTAACTTGAGTTGCTGGCCACCGGACGCGCCTCTTCAACTGGCATCGGAATATCAACATACACATTGCCAGCTGCTGTTGCGGTCCCCTTCCCTCGTGCACGTTCTTCGAGCGTTCCCTGAACGACTTCCCGACGCATACCCCGGCCATTCATGAATTTGTTGACCAGATCGTTAACGCCAACAGCATTGCCGATTTTGTCTACCAGACCGCCTTTCTCAAACGGGCTATCACCAGGGGTAAACGCCAGGCCAGTAGACTGATCGATAACAGCGTTATCAGGCAGTGGTCCCCTCACTCCATATTGCGCCCCACCCTGTGCTCCTGCTCCAGGTGTATAGATTTCACCACCTAAATAGCGAGCACGATGAGTATTGACCTTGATCGCGTACTCACGGTTTTCTTTCGATAAGTCACCTGTGCCTTTTTTCCACTTATTGATAGTGCCAAACCCAGCGTTATATGCAGTGATGGCCTCGTTTAAGTCTCCATTGGCTTGCTTCAGATACTTGCTCATGAGAAGAGCCGCAGCTTCTGCCGATTTCACAGGATCAAACGATTCACCTTCAGCTAAGCCAGTCTCTTCACGAGCAATCCCCGTGAACTGAAACATTCCCAGAGCACCGGTTTGGGATTTTGCATACGGATTACCACCAGATTCAGTTGCAGCAATCGCGTAAAGAGTGCCTTCTGGAAGACCGTATTTATTCTCTAGTTCGGCAAAATACGGAGCCAACTTATCGAGATTTGCCTTACCTTCAGCGCCAAGACTTCCGACTTTTACATCTAAGTTGCCATTGTTGTAAGTATCCGCAGCTTTCTGAATGTCATTCCTGGTGCCAGTAGTATTAAGCGACGATGATGATGAGCTATTTTGACCAATAGCATTATCAATTTTCTGCAACGCGCTATTGCCCGTTTCTACGGCATTTGCATTGATAATCTGATTGGCAGTTTCTTTAACTGTTTTATTGCTATCTTTCGCCGTATCTAGGGATGCATTTACAACACGAGTGACAATATTAGCCTTTTTAGGGGTATATTCAGTCTTAGGAGCATTGTCCTCCTGACTTTCTTTAGCTGGTGTTTTTAATTCAGGTGTAACCTCTTTCGCATCCGCTTTGTTGACTAGCTTTGATGCAACCCAGGCCACAGGGGTGCTCTGAACAGCGGCATCTGCAACCTCACCTGAAAGCTCTTTTGCGGCACTCCATAGATTACTGCCAGCTTCTTTAATGTATTTCCCTGGGTTCTTAATGAAATCAATTGCACTATCAATTGCATCACTGAAAACCTGTTTCAGGTTATCGACAGTAAAGAAGTTTTTGATGGCGTCTAATTTTTCGTTCAGGTTCTTTGTTGTGTCACTGAACCATGCTGAAATAGCATCACCAATCTTTGCAGTATAATCACTAAATGTCGTGGATATAGTATCACCAAGGTTAGAAATATATGTTTCTAAATTGGTAATCCCACTATCAATGGCCTGGGCAATACTTTCCGTCGAAAATGATTGCAACATATTGCCGATATCCTCAAATCCAAGTGATTTGAGAACGCCGCCAATGGCACTGCTAATACCAGATACCAGTCCTCCCATATCGAGAACGTTAGCCAGTGTATAAGCCGCTTTTTGCTGAAAAGATGGATCTTCCCCATCCTTAAGCCCAAAGGTCCGACGTTGTGCTTCTGTATCATTCCAACCGGTTACCGCATCATAGATACCTCCAGCCACCGTGCCGACTAGCGGAATTGCGCGTAAAGCCCCCTTTGCAAGAGCCTTAACACCTAGTTTCCCCAATCCCTTAGTTGCAAGTTTTCCGGCACCGCGAGTAGCCAATTCGCCAGCTTCTTTGGCAGCAGCTTTTTTCCCACCAAAGCCCAATAAGCTTGCAACTTTTTTTATACCTAAAGCGCCTAGTGCCATCGAGCCAACTTTCTTTAGTACCCCACGGCCAAAAATAAGGGAAGCAATACCACCGGCCCCCTTCCCTAACAGGCTAAATAGTTTGGACAGCAAGCCGCCCTTCTTTTTCCCGGTGTTTTTGGCTATCTGATCAAGGGCGCTGAGAATCTTGTCATTGCCCTCTTTAATTTCGCTGGTCTGCTCCTGAAGTTCCTGAACCGTCCGTTTTTGGGTGTTAACCTGAACGACATCGGCACTATTTTGCGATTTACGCCTAAAAAAACCTTTTCTACGGCTGTTATCGTCATTGCCACGAATCACATCGGCAATAGACTTTCTGGCACCATTAAGCGATCCACCAACTTCTTTTGATATCCCGCCAAGCTCCTTCCCTGCTGCCCACAATGGACCAGCAACGGCATAACCTAACGCATCGACGGCACGAGTCTCTGAAGGGTTACCTATGCCTTCAGCTACTTTTGACAGTTTTTTTAATAAACCTGATTCAGCATTTAGACGCTCATCATCCTCTTTGCGCCTGGCCTTTTCAGCACGTTCAGCACGGGCATCTTCCGCTGCGGCCTTACTCCCTGACTTTCCAATAAAACGACCACGCGCATCGCGTTGGTTTTGGCTTTTTTGCGCACCGCCTTTTTGATCGAACATTTTGCGAGCGTGTTCGGCTGCTTCGGTCCGTTGTGCCTTTATATCCTCTGGTATAGCCTTCCTGCGTCGTTTTTTACCCTTTGGTGTAGTTGATTTGGCCTGCTGTTCCTGTTGAGCAATGCCCTCCTGAACTACACGAGAAACGTCCCCTAAATTAAGCCGTTTCATTGCATCAACAATAGGGTCTACTGATGGCGCATTGGCCACAAAGTCTGGCCGGGAATTTTCGATTGTTCGATTTAATGCCGACACACTGCGAGATACTGGGTCAACCGTTGCAACGCGTTCCCCTTTCAAATCACGATCGAGTTTGACCGTTTCTAACCGCTGTGCTTTAACATCCTCTGTTATTGCCTCTCTTCGTCTATTTGGGGGATTGTGCGCTGTTGGTGCAGCCTGCTGTTCACGGTTAGTGACTTTGTCCTCCCGTATACGAGAAACGTCCCCTAAATTAAGCCGTTTCATTGCGTCAACAATAGAGTCCACTGATGGCGCATTGGTCACAAAGTCAGGACGTGAATTTTCGATTGTGCGATTTAATGCCGACACACTGCGAGAGACAGGATCAACAGTTGCAACTCGTTCCCCTTTCAAATCTTCAACAGCTTCCCGAATACCTGCAAGCTCTTCCAGCTCTTTCGCGCTGGCGGTTTCAACTGTCCTTATAACATCGTCAATATTGGCGTTTTTTCTTTCCATGATCTTATCGCCTACCGTTTCGGTTTAAGTTTTTCTTCCAGTTTCTCCAACAGGAAAAACGCATAGGATTCAGTAAGCCTTTCAGCGTCCTGAATCGGTATACCCCCATACAAAACCAGGTTGGACACTAAGGTCTGATAGCTTTTCAATCCCCACCTGTGGAATGAAGTCGGTAGCCCGAAAGGGCACCCACAGACGGGTATATGCACCCTCTGTGGACTCCTTTTTATCCTGATTTGGGCATTTATGCGGCGGGAGACGAAGACGCATTTCACCTTTATCGATGTAGCACGGTAAACCATGTTCGAGCTTTTCATGAGCCAGTCGGATGTGTGCCGCCAGCTTCATAAATTCAGTATCAATGGCCATCCGTTTAATCGTTTCATAACGACGCTCAGCCTGATCTTCACGAGTACCGCTAACATCGTTATAAAGCTCACACTGATAAGCGAATTCCCAAAAACGCAAATCAACGATCGCTTCTTTGAATTCCGCGTCGTCTTCAGGTGGCAATGCTGCACGGCGCATCTCCAGCATTTCCATTGCCCAACCATCAAGCGGCACGATACGCCATTGATAAGGTACTCCCTCTACAGACACCTCAATATCGTCAATGAAAGGTTCCACTTCCAGGACCTGGATATCTTCAGCCAGAGCATTCATATCGCAATCGTAATAATGCTCTTTACCGCAATGTTTACAGGTGTAGGTGAATGTCTCGACCGGTGTTTCACGGGAGCCGGTAAATATCCACCATAACGCGGTAATCCGGTCCTGCGCCGTCCATGTCAGGGGATCATGTTTCGCGGGTTCAGCAAGCAAGGCTTTTAAATACGCCGTTGTCTGTTGTTCTTGTTCCTCCGGTGTTATCGAGTTGAAACGCATCGCATCAGCAATATTTGGCTGACGGAACTGGATCAATTCAGTTGGCCGCGATGGTAGCGGGAAAAGAGGTAAAAGCATCCTTGCTCCTTAATTCAAAGAGAAAAGCTAAAGCCCAGAAGGGAAGCCAAAGAACTTGAGGATTGGTTAAACGTGCTGTGCAATGCGAAGGTCATTGGGAATGACTTAAATTCAGTAACCTGATCTCGCGCATAGGTGACATCGCCGGTAGTGACCGGGAATACCGTCATCTCATTTTCCAGTTTGGTTAAGCCGGAAGACAGCAACCGATAAATACGCACATTGAGCAAATATTTAGACGGTATATTCCCGGTACCGTCCGGATTGATCACCCGACTTTTTGCCGTCTTAAACCAGTCCAAAACGAGGCCATCAACGGTATCCCTGACCATCATTGTTATCTGCCCAGGCGAACGCTCCGTTGGTTGAAGGATATTCCCTCCGCCGATTTTAATCGTTTCATATTCGATGCTGTAATCGTGGTAGGTAATGTCTTTGGCAAAGAAGTCTGCCCCCTCCAGTCCATCAACTTCGACAGAGAACTGCCATCCTTGCGCGAACAGCATTTTGTTCATGATGATTGACGTCAGCTTACCAACTTCCCGCTCACCAACGCCGGAGCCAAATAATGTCGTCGTTAATGCCGAAGATACATAAGACTTTACTGAAGCAACATTAAGCCCCATATCAGCCCCCTCACTTCAACATGGATGAGAAAAGAACAATCCCTGGGATAATTGCCCTTGTTGCGCTCATTTTCTCTTCCAGATCCAGCTTTCGCTGATACAGCGTGTTCTCGTCGGATAAATTGCTGGCATCGAGTTTCCCCGCGATAGATATTCTTCGCAGGCGATCAGTGTTAGGTATCGCGATTAACACTTCCAGATAGTCAGAAAGTAACCCAATGATTTCAGGTGGCACTTCCCCATTATCCAGATCCATATCACGTAAATTAGCCAGATATGACACATTCAGCGGGTATACCGCTCGATGAGTATCTTCAAGCTCGATATTCCCATCGTAAACATCGGAGTAGACAAGATCGCCGGTATGATCCGTAACCGATACGAGCGCAAGAAAATCAGCAGGGCAAGCAAGTGATTTACAGGTCTGATCAGTGAAGCGTATCCGCTTGATGTGTCCCGCCCTATCCTGGTAGGTTCCCAATGCTTTTCTTAGCAGGGATTCCAGTAAGGCAGGTTCATCCGCAATCAAAGGTGTGAAGCGGGATTTGACGTCTTCGAGTAATTGTCGTGGTGTCATTGAAACCTCGTAGAATCTAGTTTGTTAACAGATTCTACGAGTTGTCATTTGTGACAGTATGCTCGCAATCGTAGTGATTACTACCACCAACTGCTAGCTTTCTTCTCTCTAGCTTTTCCTTCGCTTTGCAGTAAATCTTTACTTCCTGTAGAAATATTTCTATTTGCATCAGCCTCAGACTGAATTACATCTGTCTTAGCTGCTCTCTCCTTCAACTCCTGCTCTATAAAATCGTTTTCTCGCTGGACACGAGCCGCTTTTGCTTGCAGTTCGAGCTTCATGCTTTCGAGTTGCAGCTTGCGAAGCTCATCCTCATAAGCTTGATCTCGCTTCTTGTCATTTGCTAGCTCGGCTTCTCGTTTCGCTCTACGTTCATTTTCTGCAGCAACACGCTGTTTTTCGCGTGCAGCAGCGGCAGATGCTGCTTTTTCTCTTCTAATACGTTCAGCTTGTGCTTGTTGGCGAATAAGTTCTTTTCTGGCATCCTCAGCTTGCTGCTCTTTAGCTCGCCCTTCATTTTCCGCTTGAGCAATAGCAGCAATTTGACTTTGCAACGAGTTAGCCAAGGCAGTGCCTACACTAAACGTAGAAAAGATTAGAAATAAAATAATTTTATTCATAAATTATTTCTTTTCTGGACAAGTAGCATTTGGCTGAATTCGAGTTTCATTATCTTTAGTTGAAATAAGCACAGCAAGCCCCGTTGTAAACTGGCATGCTTTACCAACTTGAGTTGAAGTGAACACCTTAGTTCCTTCTTTATAAGTCAGTGAAACACCTTCAACAATTGTTTTATCACTAACCAAAGAACCAGCCGCTGCACCAAGAGCCGCACCACCAGTACCGCCAGCTACAGCACCCAGTGTCGATGTGCCTTTAACATTATAACCGGCAACGCCCCCAGCAACAGCTCCCAGTACCGCACCAAATGTCTGTGCCGCTTCTTTATTAGCTTTATTATCAACTTTCACTTTAGCTGGAAGCACAGAGATAATATTGACTGTCTTTGTTTCCTGCTTCGAATTCAATTGAGCGGTATCATAAACATCGGCAGCATAATCAGCACCGCTAGATTGACACCCAGAAAGAAGAATTGCAGATACAACAAGAGCGCATAAAGTATACTTTTTAGACATAAGAATCATCCCAGAAAAACAAAAACCGGCGAGAAGTTACCACGAGAACGGAAAGTAAACAAGAATACTCCCATTGACTTATATCAATTAATCAACTTTTTATAAGCTATCCCTAACTTATTGTGTATAGCTGAAAAGTCAGAGACAAGTTCACCATCTGCATTATTTCTTAAGTTAATAGTTTATTGCTAACTTAATTTATGCATCGACTATTGATATCCATCTTAAAGTTACAATATCCCTCTGCATTATTTTTCATCACAAATAATATATCTATTGCACGACACTAATCTGCTCTAATAAATTTGTATTTTTAAGTCGCGAATGCTATCTTTTCGCATCATATTGACCTTTTAATCGTTCAGGCTTATAGTTTCGCCGTCGTAGCAAATTCTGCGACCGGGTTTAGCAGCCTGAATGATTGTGCGGACAGCCGCAGATATCCGATATTGCGGTATTTTTGTGTCCGTAAAACCGCGTTACGCCCAAATTATGGTGGGGCGTGATGGGGAGGCTTCGGCCTGCTGGTTTCACAATCGCCAGTCTGCTAACCCCGTCACGTCCTGCCACCTGTTTAGCAGCGGGTAGCAGGTTGTTAAACCTGATTGTGAGGCCGTAACTATGGTTAATGCCAATCCTTGCGCACGCCAAGAATTCATCTGGCGTTTCTATTCCTGCAAAAAACACCACTATCACTTCGTCATCGCAGCAACAGAAGACGAAGCACGCTCTCAATTGCCTGATGGCCCCTGCATTTTTACTGCCCGTTTTTCAACTAACTCGCGCAATTCACTTAGTTACTGGAACCTCCCCTTCTCTGCCGACGTTCAGGGGGGTTTATGAAAAAACCTCTCGTCACCCGTAATGAAATAGCCGAAGCGATCGCCCTGCATACAACCTGTATGCCGACACGGGAGATCCCCGGCGCAATTGCTAACTATTTCATGATAACCAGACGTTTTTATACCCGAACAGATAAGGCTGTGATCAGCAGGCTACTGATAGCCGAGATCAGGGATTATTTGATTGAACAAGGACGTCTACGTTACGCAACAGTGGCAGCAGAAATGAGAAAGGAGGCACATAGAATGACCGGTAATAATTTAAATGTTGAAAAACCAGCACCTGTTGCTTCAGCTACGCCAGCACCAGCCCTGAATGTCATCTCCAACACCGGAGACACAATCGACAGCCAAACATTGTTGAAGATGGTCAATGAGGCACGGAAATTATGTAGCGAAAAACCAGTTCGCAACAATGATTTCATTGCCAGAGTTAAGGATGAGCTTGAAGGAGAAACCTACGAAATTTTCGTAGGTCAAAAAAACGGCGCAGAAATAGATATTATAACCATGACCTACAAACAAGCCCTGCGAGTTGCCGCGCGCGAGTCAAAAGCGGTCCGCCGTTCGCTGATCGACAAACTGGAAGAATTACAGCAGGCAAACTCCCCTACCCCATCGATCCCCCAGACATTACCAGAAGCCCTACGCCTGGCTGCCGAGTTAGCAGAACAGAAAATGCAGTTGGAACAACAGCTGGTGGCCGCAGCCCCTAAAGTCGATTTTGCCGACCGGGTATCAGTGGCCAATGGAATCCTGATCGGGAACTTTGCAAAGGTCGTTGGACTTAAGCAAAACGCCCTTTTCTCATGGTTGCGCCAGAACGGCATTCTCATGGCTTTTGGAGCGCGCAAAAACGTACCGCGCCAACAGTACATCAACGCCGGGTATTTCACGGTGAAAGAGGTGGTGCTGGATGATGAAAATGGCTACCAGATACGGCTGACGCCCCAATTAACGGGTAAAGGCCAGCAGTGGTTAACTCGCAAGCTACTTGATGCTGGTTTGTTAAAACCAGTAGCAATAGGTTAACAAAAGAAAAAACCTGCCAGCTAACTGGCAGGTTTCTGAGCAGATCGTCCAACCCGATCTGGATCGAGTCAGAAAAATTTGCTCTAATAAATTTCGTTTTCTAAGTGCAAAGAATCACCATTTCGAGCTGGTGATTGAAGGTTGATGCAAATTTGGAGAAAAAATGCAACAAACATTCAATGCGGATATGAATATATCAAACCTTCATCAAAATGTCGATCCTTCCACCACTCTGCCCGTTATTTGTGGTGTTGAAATTACGACCGACCGCGCTGGCCGTTACAACCTTAATGCTCTACACAGAGCGAGCGGACTCGGTGCCCATAAAGCGCCAGCTCAATGGCTAAGAACGCTGTCAGCAAAACAGCTCATCGAAGAGCTTGAAAAAGAAACTATGCAGAATTGCATAGTTTCGTTCGAAGGCCGTGGCGGCGGCACTTTTGCCCATGAATTGCTCGCTGTGGAGTACGCAGGCTGGATTTCTCCCGCGTTTCGGCTGAAGGTAAACCAGACATTTATCGACTATCGAGCCGGAAGATTACAACCTGCTATTCCGCAGAGTCTCCCTGAAGCTCTCCGTTTGGCTGCCGACCTGGCAGAGCAAAAGCAACGGCTGGAGCAAAAAATGCTTATGGATGCACCTAAAGTCGAATTCGCCGAACGCGTTGCTACCGCCAGCGGGGTTCTAATCGGCAACTATGCCAAAGTGCTCGGCCTGGGCCAAAACTATCTCTTCACCTGGTTGCGTGATAACGGAATTCTGATCGCAACCGGTGAACGCAGGAACGTCCCCAAACAAGAATACATATCCCGTGGGTATTTCACCCTTAAAGAAACCGTGATCGATACAAGCAATGGAAGCAGGATTTCTTTCACGACTCGTATAACCGGCAAAGGTCAGCAGTGGCTGATGAAGCGATTGCTTGATGCTGGTGTGCTGGTACCTGTCGCGGCAACGCGCTAACAGACGTAGTAAGAACCACCAGCATTGTAATGCTGGCTAAAGTCACTTTCCTGAGCTGTATAACGATGAGCGATTTTACTTTTTCTGGCTATGAATTGGCCTGCTTTGTAACACACTCCGGTCTATCCCGTAGCGCCGGGCATATCCTGTCGCAATGTGCAAATCTAGCGGCAACAACCAGTGAATACTTCATTCACAAGCCTCACCGCCTGATCGCGGCAGAAACTGGTTATAGCCAATCAACCGTCGTTCGTGCATTCCGTGAAGCTGTAAACAAAGGAATTCTGTCTGTAGAGATTGTTATCGGCGATCACCATGAACGTCGCGCTAACCTGTACCGGTTTACACCATCCTTTTTGGCCTTCGCACAACAAGCCAAAAATGCGCTGATTGAAAGCAAATTAAAGATCTCTTCAGCGGCAACCAAGGTTAAAGCTGTTCTCGCTAAGACATTGGCTTTATTTAATTTTTTATCCACACCCCCATGTCAAAATGATACCCCCTCCCCCTGTCAGGATGACGTGGCAATAAAGAATAAGAAGTCACAAGTTAAAAAAACAAAAAGATCAGTTTCCGGCGGTGCCGGAACGACCAGACTCAAAAAATTGACTTCATGGATCGCTGAGGCAAAAGCAAAGGCTGACAATCTGCGGTTATCCAAAAAACGCGCTCAAAAACATGAGTTCAAGCAGAAAGTAGAGGCGGCAGCGCGGAAATATGCTTACCTGAAGAACAAGCGTTCTCCTGATATTGGCTGGATATCAAACTTCGATAATCTACCGCATTGCATGACGGTAAACGAAGCACTTAATGCGGTATTAGCCAAAAATAAAGATAACGAACAATGGGGTATACCGGTAGGATTCAGAGGGTGATAGATTGCTCTAATTATAACCATGCATACTTTCAACACCTCTAGTTTGCCATGAGGAAAACTCATAGGCGTCCTGGTAAGATGACGTAGTTAGCAAATCAGAACGTCCCATTATTGCAATTAATAAACAACTAACGGACAATTCTACCTAACAATAAGTGGAGTTAACATGTTGAACCGAAGAACATTTAATGTATTCTGCGATGAATCCTGTCACCTACTAAATGATCATAATAAAGTCATGGTATTGGGTGCGCTTTGGTGTCCTGGCACTATCACAAAAAAAATTGCTAGAGACATCAAGGGATTAAAATTAAAACACAATTTAAAACCTGATTTCGAAATCAAGTGGACTAAAGTATCTGCGTCCAAAGTTGAATTTTACTTAGAGGTCGTAGATTACTTCTTCAGCAACCCAGCATTGCGCTTTAGAGGTGTTGTTGTTCCTGATAAAGAGCAACTGGACCATGCTCGATTCCATCAAGATCACAATACTTTCTATTATAAGATGTTTTTTTATGTCTTAAAAAACATAATAGAAAGTAACAACACATACAATATCTACCTAGATATAAAAGATACTTTAGGTATTGAAAAAATTGAGAAATTAAGAGGAGTTCTTCACAATGATCGCTATGATTACAATCATGAGTCGATAAACAGAATTCAACATATACGATCTCATGAAGTGCAACAATTGCAGCTAACGGATCTTTTCATTGGTGCGTTAGGCTACGTTCATCGAGGAATGAATAGCAACGCGGGAAAAATCCAAGTCATAAACAGGATAAAATCACATACAAACAGGGAGTTACTAAAAAGCACTCTTCCAACAGAAAGTAAATTTAATATTTTCGTGTGGGAGGCTCGCTGATGCTTCAAATGCCAGATTTATTGTACTTCAATGGAAGTTGGCAAGAGTATATAGACGATGTATATGATGTTGTTAGAGAAGATATTTTAATCTCTAATATAACGTTTAAGGGTCTCCCTGTTCGATTACGTTATTCACCGGAATATGATGGGAAAGAGTTCGGATTTTGGCATTTAGTATCAGAGGGAAAAATAGAAGAAGAACGAATACCTGATCTTGAACGGTGTAAGCGGATCCGCTGGATCGCGCATATGATAAGGAATTATGACCATTGCGATATATCATGTTGGTCTGAAAGACGAGGACCAACTGAAGAGTGGGTAATCTGGAACGAGTGTGAAAACTACGTTGTTGTGCTATCCGCACGTAGAGACTATTGGCTTCTCAAAACAGCCTATGTTGTAACCTATGACAGTAAAATCAGAACACTCAAACAAAGCAGAAAAAGAGCACTTGGGACATAAAAAAGCTGAACCCGACACATATTGCTATGTATCGGGTTCGATCGCTCTTTCTACGCATGGTAGATGAGTAAGGTAAATCTAACCGATCTACTTTAGCTTTTCAATAGCTAGCTATAACTTTCCGCACATATTCTTCTGATAATTCCAGTATGGCGGTTGGGTTTTCTTATGCTTTCCTGCGCAGAGGCGCACACTTATTCAGCAATAATAAATGTAATTCTTTGTTATCCCTAAGTATTTCGACACACCAATATCGTAACGTGTTCACTTCAAGTGTAGCCAGCACCTTATGTCGAAGTCCTCCCTCCCCTGCACATAACGATGGCCGACATTCTGCTAAGGCACATAACCATGTATTGGCATCATAGAGAATCCAATAATGCTCCTCTGAAATAGTTTTGCATCCAATTATTTCGAATCTTCGTTCTATCGTTTCAGGAGAGTATGAAAAATCAATTTCCATAATATGCTCAAAATTTCGCTATACCGGCATAATTTAAGCACAAAAAAGCTCCCGTAGGAGCTTTAAAATACAAGGGGTGACTCTTAATCCCACTCAATCCAGTTGTAAACGATACGAAGTGACGGACGCACAGCGGCAGTCACATCTTCGGTACTAAAGTCGATTGCATCACTGTAGATTTTGCAGTCCAACATTTCAATTGTTGTAGCAGCTTTTGTCACAGCGTTAACCCCGGAAGATTTGGATTCAGGGGTCGCAGCCATCGTGATATCAACATAGTCCTTCGCCGCAATGCGATCTTTAATGAACTGAAGAATATCGCCTTCGATAGTCTCCACGCACTGGACCTGGATTTCCCCGGAGTTACGGATTGGACCGTGCTGGTTGAACTTCACACCATTCGGACCATAGTCCTCCACATCCTCGCGGGTCATTTCAGGAATTTGCGACGTGCGAACCAGTACGCTGATATCTTCATGGCCTGCAAAAGTGAGCTGGAATTCAGAAGATACCAGTCGTTCGCCTTTGGCCGCGTTGGCAGTATAGCGGCCCTTAATAAATTTACGGTTTCCCTTAGTGTTATTGTGCCCCATATAAAATCCTTTTACTGGAACGCCCGAACAATATCGGAGCTGTTATATATCGAAGAACCGGTCAACTGGAGGTTGACGGTGTTTTTCAGGAAATGCCCATTGCTGTCCCTGGGTGCATCGAGATCGAAACTTATGTCCTGGATAGCGACATCAATGATGTTGATCCGGCGACCAATGTTTAGCGTCACACGCTCCGGGATTCGACCACCAATACTGGCATCTTTAAGTTCCGGGCTAATCATCGCTGACAATGCGGCGATAGCTCCTGAAACCTCCGTGAATGGGTCAAACAAAGCGATGAAAGTTACTGGCAGCGTGAAAGTCGGCGGTGTTCCCCCCTCCCAAACCATTAAGCTGTTCCAACGGGCCACCGACGTTGTTTCAGTACCAACCTGCGCAAAACCACTGAAGGCACCAGCAACAGAACCCATGGACATACCAGTAAAAGGTGCTTCCCAATTCTGGGCCATGTTCATTGCCGCCCCCTGGCTGATATATCCGGTAACCTGGTACTGAGAGTTCGTTAAAGTAACTTTCAGAAATGGCGATACACCGTCAGCCTGGCTGTAAACCCCATAAGGTATAGGTGCCATTCAAGTTAAAGGCCGGAGTTCTCCGGCCTCCTCCTTTAGCCGAGGCGCTTACGGCGCAGTTTCATTGACTTTTTGCGGGCCAGTTTTGCCGCGCCGGTCTGGGCTTTACGGCGTGCTTTTTTCAGCGCCGATTTTTGAGCCGCAGTCAGACGTTTTTTACGCAGGCGTTTACGGATGAGTTTGATCTCACCATTACGAACAACCTTCTTAAATGCTTCAGTCAGCATTTCATCAGAAGTTCCAGCAACAACGAACGCCGCTTCCAGTTCGTCGCGGTCGTCGCTATCCAAACCAGCGATAGCGGAACCAACATCAGCAGCTGCGTCGTCGTCTTCATCGTCGGCCAGTGCTTCGATCAGGTCATCATCTACACCGCATGCTGCGAGGAAGTCAGCAACATTTGCCCATGCTTCGTTATAGGCATCGTCCTGTTCTTCTGTAACTTCGGTGTCGTCGTCGTCAGAGATACCCGCGATAGCCTGAACGAAACCATCAAGGGAGTCGAAAGTCAGATCACCGCTATCAGCCCAGGCGAAAACGGCGTCGGCCGCATCACTCAACGCATTCTGCATAGCACTTCGATTTGCAGCTTCCAGAATCATCTGGTGCGCCTGTTCAACGGTCCATTCTTTACCTTCTTTCCCTTCCAGGATTTGCTCAGGAGCCTGGTCAGGTGGAACGTTCTCGTTAATCTGTGCCGCCGGTTCCGGATTATTATTAATAATCGGATCTGCTGGCGGTTGTGCGCTTGCTCGGGCAGACTCCATCAGCTGCACAGGATCAGAGTTCAAAGCGAAACGGGACAGTCCATTCCCCAAAAATGCCCCGGATTGAAAAAAGTTTTTGCTCATTGTATTCCCTTACTTAATAAGCAGCGGTACGCCCTGGATACGACGGGCTACGCCAGTCGGGCAGCAGGCCCAGACTACTTCCCATTTATCGAATTCCGCCTGCGTAACTTTCAGCACATACGGTTCTGTACCGTCAGCATCAGGATCACGAGGAGCCACCAGAGCGCCGGAGGCGACAAAGCGATCTAAAAGTTTGGTCATCCCTTTAGTCAGGCCAACCGCAGTAATACCGTCCGGGCTATGCTTCATCTGTCGGGCTAACTGGACAAAGAAACGGCTGATTGCATTCATCAGGGATGGGACGTGCTGGAAGTGCAGATAGTTATCCTGCGTGCAGCAAGTTAAAGCATCATCGATGATCATCTGGCCCGAAGTACCTACAGATACTTTATTGAGTCGGCCCTTGACCATAGCTTCTTCGTCCGGGGTGTCTTCAGGATACAGCGGCTGAAGTGATGCACGAGCAATGACGGCACGTTCTTCACCAGCCGGTGAGTAATGCCAACCGCCGACATCGGAGTTTTTCTTAACGCCACGAGCTTTCGCCGCATACGCCGCGCCAGACAGACCGAAGACAACACGGGATTGGGTCCATTTGTCTTTGCAGGAGAACGGGAAGTGATAGACAGCACAGCTTACATAATCGGTACCAAGTAAACCGGTATCTTCAACAGCAGAGATCGCTTCCGTGTACGTCAATGTCGGTTTGACATCAAAGAAGCCATCAATCAGGCGATCAGAACAGATATTACCTAACGCGGTGATCGCCGCATTGTCATAGCAACCCAGGCCGAGAACAGCGGTGTACATGTACGGCGCATTGTTCAGCACCTTAACCGCACGCAGGTAGGCTTCGGTGGAGATTTTCGACTGATCGCCGTTGGTACCGCCAGTGAACGCCAACGATTTTTTGTTTGTTACTTTCGCCGTCGAAATCAGCTCTTCATTAACAACCGCGCGCAGATATTTAGAACGGGCTTCCAGAGCCGTAGGCAGATAACACAAGCGGCCCATGTCATCTTTCGCTTCTTCCGCCAAAGACACAGTGTGTGTCTCCAGGGTCGTTACCACACCGAGCGAAGTCGTCTGGGTCAGTTTTAAGAGGAAGCGTTCATTACCCGCGCTGTCCGCTGTTGCCGTTTCGATGGTTAACTCACGGGTAGGTGAAATACACGGATCACCATCATCAACGTAGATAGCAAAGGCTTCGCCACTATCAAGTTCAATTTCAGAACCGTATGGCAACGCACTGTAAGCCGGTTCGCCTGATTCATCGAACATAATAATCGGGAACTTCGCATCATCCGGAACAGCGCGAACAACATAACCAGACGTTTGCTGAATAGCTTCGTATACATGGCGAATTGGTTCGAACTGTGGGCCGGAAGACGGCTTCAGCGGTTCGCCGAGAACATCTTCGTAATTGGACTCAGTAACCGCAAGAACAGTAAACGGCTTGCCACGCGCAAATACGCCAATACCAGCCCACAAGCTGCTATTTAATGCAACACCGGTAGATAACGTCGCATCGGCATTGATCGGGCTAACCGCGACGCCGGATGCATTACCTAATGACTGTTGAATTGAATATTGAGACATAACTTTCCCTGTTATGCGCCCCGCACGGGGGCGCTATGTTAAACGGAGAACTTCCCCTGATTACTCAGAGTCACCGGCATCAATCGTGTCGCCGCTTATGAAGTTAAGCCCGCCTTTTTTGGCCATTGTCAGCGTTACACGAGTGAAGTAATCAGCGCCGTTGCGTGGGTGCATATCGTTGATAGCCGAACCCCACAGCGTGGTACGGTTGACCAGCGCCGGAGTGGTCGGATGCTGGAACGGGATGGCCGGGACAGCATCACCAGTCACGAAGCCTGCTTTACCCGGATTTTCATCACGGACGTAGCACAGCACATCCATCGAGCTGAACTGAATGTTCTCTGTCGTTAAGTTCTTACAAATACCAGCAGGTACTTCGTACACTTTCACGTTACCGAACAGGGTACCGATGAAGTGAACATACGGAGTCTGGATATAGTCTTCGGCTGGCTGGAAGAAATCCTTCGGCAACTGTTTGAAGAAAGATGCTGCATCAGCACCAGCAAACATCCCCATCGCACCAGAAGATTTAACGCGCTCAATAATGTCGCGATATACAGTCTGGAATTTGCCACGAATGATGGTTGCCCATACATCAAAGGACTGGTTAACCGGCAGAGCGATGTCAAAGGTGTCGGTCGCAAGAGTACGCCAGATCATGATGCGAAGACGCAGCATATCCTGTTCATGAGACAGGTATTCCTTCAGGGTGCGGAACTGTAGGGAACCCAGGTCCAGACCAAATTCACGCTGTGCTTCATACGCCGCCTGTACCGTGTGCTCAGCCGCGATAACGAACTGGCTTGGGAACAGGGTGTATTTCTTCATTTCGTGGTTGATCAGCGGGATCAGCTCAGGAGCGGCTTCAATATTGATTTCCGTCTCAATTGCGATCTCAGTGCCTTTATCCGGCGCTTTGGAGAACGACAGGGCAATCTGACCAATGTTGTAGTTCAGAGAGCAGGTAACAGTGATTTGCTCACCAGCAGCATTAGTAAACGAGTGAAGTAGGCTGCCGGAACCGTTATCAACAACAGACTTAATACGGTTAACGTAGATGTTAGTGCGACCTTTTCGGATTGGTACATTCTGGCCTTCGAAGTCTTCCATCTTGAAGGTTGCGGTTTTGCTGGTGCCATCGGAGCTTGCCACCAGCACATAGCGGCGACGTAACTGGCTGTACACACCGACGGATTGCATGTCCAGAACATCACCAGCAGCATAAGAACCAAAAGAGGAACCTGCCACGTTAAAGACTTCATAGATGTCGGACTGGTCACGCGTAACCGGAATGAAGGTACACGCATCAGCGGTAGCTGCCCCCAACTGAACAGGCAGGATCATCGCGAGGAATAAAGGCAGACGCATAACACCGTCAGAAACGCTCATCATCTCTGCTGCGACGGATTCCAGCATCGCTTTATTAGTGGCATCCATGCTATTGCGGGTGGACTCAATCAGGCAGTTTTCCAGCGTCTGGTGGCAGGAGGCCAGAATTTCCGGACGCGGCATAGATTTATGTGCTGCGGCGTAGTCAGCCAGTGCACTTGCCCACGCTGTAGCGATTTGAGCGGTGGCATTATCAGAGATACCCGCAAAAACCGGGTCTTTACGTGCAGCTTCAAGGATAGATGCGGCACGCGCGGCATCATCTTTAATGAATTGGTTATCAGTACCGAACTGCGCAGTGCTTGCCCAGCCAAGCACAGCTTTAGAGCGTTTTGCGATATCTGCAATACGATTCTGGTATTCGCGTAAGTTACTCAATTTACTCTTCCTTAAACACAAGGCACTTGTGTGAATCCCTTTTCGGAAGAGATTTTATTGAAAGTCACTTGTTGACTTTCTCGTGACAAGCAATTTTTTTATTTTTTCGGGAGGAGGGGAGGAAGGTAAAATCCAAGGTGAAATCGTGGCGATTTCACCTTGAAATTTTAGAGCAATTTACTTTAAAAACAGTCAGTTAATAGTGAAATTTGAATGGCGAAAGTTTAAGGCTTCGGCTTTTTATCGAGGCTCTTTCTAAGGATATGCCCAATCATCCTGTCGAGTTCTTCCTGTAACTCTTTTGAGAGTCGATTAAACTCATAAGAAAATGCACGGCCTTTCACGCGCTTCCTTGCAAAGCGATCCTTGTCCTCAAATTTCCATAATTCAGTAACTACGGACTTATCTTTAGAACCTTTATCCGTGAGTAGTGAGGCTTCCTTTGTTATCAAGCGCAGGATTTTATTTTTAACTTCATCTTCGGCCATTTCTTCAATGGATAAGATGTCGTTTATTTCCGGGGATATGTTTTGAATAAGCTGATCAAACTCTAAATTCTTGTTCCCCATTTCGTCGCCAACAGCACAAAGCGTTTTGTAGTCCGAAAAGGTTAATTCCGACTGCACAGGGAAAAGGGTGACTAATTCTTCCGGAGCACTCGCTGCCTGGAGAGCACGCGTGACCTTCGCCTGAGACAGCCCTTCTTTGGCTGCAATATCCTTCTGACTCATCCCATCATTTTTCATTCGCATCAAACGCAGACCTATTTCTCGAATGCTGTGCTGCAATGCTGTCTGAACGTCTTTCGCTAAATTTTGCGCTTCCTGAACGCTGATCTCCTGGTCCGTGACTAAAACCCGCAACCCTACGTTCTCTAAGATGGCAGAAGCTCGACGCCGGGAACCATCCAAAATTTCAATTTTCCCTGTAGCCCGTCTGACACCTATTGCAGGGTAAAATTGCTGATGCTTAATAGTGCTTCGGATACTTTTTAATGATTTTGGCGTAAGAGATGCCTGGTCACGCCCGTTGTTATGCTGATCAACAAAGGTATCGCTTTCTACCTGGTTCGGAGGTATTACCTCTTCAATAAATGTGGCCTGGCGACCAGTTGATAACTTGAATACCTGCTCGACTCGATCGCCAGAGGCTGAAGAACTATCAAATCCGCTTAATATTGAAGGATTAAGGGTTCGCCCAATTGTTGGTCTGTTTTTCTTTGACATGGGGGTTTCTTACTCCTCAGTTAGATCTGATAAATTCAATACGGTCAAAAACTGCTTTAGCAAAATCTTCCGCGGCAATTCGCGCGTTCTTCAATGCATCAGCACTACCAACATACGTTGCCGGGTTAGCTGAAATAACAGTGTCAAAAGACTCGCCGCAACGTTCAAAACCGTCAAGGCGAGGGAGGACGACATCGAGCATATCCCCACCGAACACTTCTTTAGCCAGGCTATGGCAATACTTATGATCTGCCTTGTTACTCAACTTGGACATAAAACCAATGTTAGTCGCAAGCTGGCACTCGCAGCCTTCATCCGAAATGAGTTTTACCAACTCAGGAAGGCGGGCAACGTATTTAAGCGATGAGTGGAAATCGACAGTTGCTGGCGGCAGAGGTGTAAACAGTATATTGGCCGAGGCCAAAGCATTTTTCAGGAAGGCGTCAAGGTGAGGACCACTATCAACGAGGATAAAGTCATAATCGCTCTTCAGCTTATCAATCACATTTTCTTTCAGGACAGCATGGATGTTCTGACCCGGTAGATGCTCATTGCACAGCTCTCTCCAATCGGATGCAATAAAGGCATCGTCAATCGACGCAGGCATAACGTCAACCCCAGGTACAACAGAAGGAACAATAAACTCCTCTAACAGCTCTTCACGGCTTACATTCTGCAACATAGCCTGTGCAGATGTTGCGTTTACGATACCAATAGAGTGTTTATGGCTTAAAAACATCGTTGCTGAAGATTGCGGATCAAGGTCAATAACCAGAATCCTTAAATCCTCCATAAGAAGATGAGGGTGAGCACGCATTGCATGCGCCAGAGAAACCGTCGATACAGTTTTTGACACACCGCCTTTAAGATTGGAGATGAAAATCACATACGCTTCGCTGTAGCGATCCCGGTATTTTGGCACTCCGCGATGTTCATATATGTCAATGATGTTCTGAATTGACATCGCATATTTCATTGAAGAGCCAGCAGGGCGTTTATCGAAAACATAACCCTTTTCTTCCATTTCACTTACGGCATAGTCAACGTTCGCACGAGTCAGTAGAGGCAATTTTGCCAGTGCCGCTTTCGCATAGACCTGGTAAAACTCGTTCGCGTGTAGCTCATCCTTTTGCAACTGTACTTGTTCAGTCAGAACATTGAGCATTCTATTTGCTCTTTGAGCAACCTTGTGAAGCTGGCTGGAATCACTCATCGAAAGTCATCCTTTATGCTGTATTTTTGAATTTAATTAAAAATGCTGCATAAAATAATAATGTATGCGTAGATGCTTGTACATAGCATTCTCTGCATGTTTGGTTCATTTTGCACGATTGAGAGTTACAAGGAGGGCACAAAAAAGCCCCGTTCAGGGGCATCAGTGTTATTTGCTAAGAGCAGCGAATAATCGTTCGAAATCGATAGTATCTATAGCACGCGTAAGCGCCGGAAGTTCAGCCTCAAAGTACCCGTGTCGATCGTAAAAGAAGGGACCGAAGAGCGAGGCATGTTGGATTCTACTTCGCCCCAGCCCGGACACACAGTTAAGCCCATTACCGGCTAAAAGGCTAAAAAACTTCTCTGGATTATCGTGGTAAAGCTGGGAATCAATGGTGGCGGTTAACTCTTCCATAGGGAAGCACACCCGCCCTGTATCCCAGGGATATTTAGTCCGAAGCATAAACATTGCTTTCAGCAATTCACATTGAGCGCGGATCGCGTCCGGTTCATAGCCAGATATGGAGACATAAGCCACGTCCCTCATTCCTGCGTCATCTTTGAAAGTCACGATAGAAGTAACATCCAGCTCTTTTTCGAAAGAGCAAGCAGCATCTACTGGACGCTGAAGTAAATCATTCGACTTAATGCGCTCGAGAATCCCTCCCCACATATCATTTAGATATTCGATATGAGCCAAAACCTTATCAAGACACTCTCGTGTAAACCATTCAGTATGCCCGCCACCGACGCTTTTCTCCCACGGCGCATTCCAGGGGAAAAAGGTTGCGTGTAAAGCCCGCTCAAGATTAACCATTGCCAAACGCGTACCACGATAGACCCGTGAAAGCGCAAAATCGGGACTCACTTGTAGTCCTTTAAACCGTGCCAATGGACCACATGAAATGCCGATTTTAAAAGTATCTCCGTTCTCTGGCACCAGAACGTAGAGGTAGTGTTGTTTCTCTTCTTGCATATCAATACCACTGCTTGATGAGAACCGCGCAAATGTTGACTATGCGCGAAGGTTAATGTGAATAGTTGACTATGCGCGATGTGACTACAGTCAAAAGTTGACTGTAGTCGATTTAACTCCACCAAAGATCGACTATGTAAGATATTGTCGGGAGAAACGTTGACTATACGCGATGAAATGCCCCTAAAAGCCATCTCAATAGCGACTTGCAGAATATTGACGCCAGCAAAAATCCACCAGCGTCAACGAATGTCGCCTATAGTCAACTTCTCGCTATCGCATATAGTCAATATTATGGATTGCGCTTATGGATCTGGAAGCCGATTTTCCTGCCGTTTTTTATCTCTGAAAATTTAAGATATTCAATAGCTTCCAAATCTTTCATGGCTTTTCTGATAACGCTATTTTGCACGCTAACGGATGATTTGAGATTAAGCCTCGCTCTAAGGCGCTCAATGCTGACAGGTGCCGGGTTGGCGGGTAGAGCCTCAAAGAATGTATACAGTACCTTGGCCGTCTCTTTGCGCCCTAGTTTATCCAGCATCTTCAGCTTCAGGATTCGCTTATAGTCAACATAGTAAAGTTCAGATAGCTGTTTCTGCGGCTGGATCTCGATAACATCAAGCTCGGTATTCAGGCTGCTATATGCCAACAAGTTGACGTTAATGTTATTGAGATGACCTTTTGCCGCCGGGAAGCGGAATTTGACAACTGTCTGCTGAATGCGTGTCAGAGAGTCATCAATACTTTTACGGAACGCCTTTGAAAGGCGCTTACGTGGATAGCCGCATCGATCGGCAAACTCGGAGAATGGCAGGGTGATTATGCCGTCATCATCAGGTGCGTAGTCAAACAACGCGGAAGTTATGCCCACCCACACCTTAAAATCAGTATCCATATCCAGGCGTGGACCATGAATTTCAATTCCCTCATAGCCTTCCTGCTCAACAATTTTGAGGCTTGATAGTTCTTCAGTTGCGTTCGTTGTGTTTGTTGTGTTTGTTGTAACTGACGATCCGCGACGTAGCGCCACATTGGTAGATTTTAAGGTTGGCACAAACACACCTAAGCGCAACAAAGCGATGGGTTGTATAGTGCTGTTGTTATTGGGCTTCAGGCTGTGGATTTCTCCTGTATTTCCTGCAACTTCTTCAACGCTAAGGAAGCCTTTACTTTCTTCCGGCATCACGGTTTCTCCATGTGTGGCGCGGCCTGACGTCAATTTGGATGGCTGTTATCAACAGCTGTGAATATTCAGACTCTAAAATCGCTTACAGTCAATGTTTCTGTCGCGTATAGTCAACAATAAATCGCGTGCAGTCAACAATAAATCGTGCACAGTCAACATAAAATCGCGTATAGTCAATGTTGATCCCATTTCAGGCCAGTAATGACGCGGCTTACAGCGATCCGGGATCTTCTTTGGATCTTCCTAGGTTCTCTTTAGGATCTGTTTATTGGATCTATGCTGTGGATAAGTTGAATAAACCGGCCAACATAGCCGGTTGGAAGGAAGGGTATTATTCTACGCTTTCGATAAGAAGACCATGTTCATAACATTTAAGATCATCGCCTTCGTACAGGAATTGGTATCCAATACCACCATTTTCATGGACATTAGGGAATAACTCATAACTCACTGAAGAGCAAATCACACCAATGCAACGATCAACGCCTTCTCGTTCTTCAGTGCTGAAAAAATCCTCTTCGGTAAGAACATGAGTACATTGCTCATCAGCATAGGTCGGAAATACATGCTCGATGCAATCCGGGTGTTTTAAACCAAGCTGATCGGCAAGCTCGAAAGCATGACGGTATTGTTCAGATCCTGGCTTGCCAACAGTGATGTGCTCAATTTTGTAGATTGAAGTCGCTTTGTTGATAGTTTGCTTTACTGTTACTTTATCAGACATAAAAATCCCTTTTAGTTACCGCTGATAGCGCGGTTGTAATCATTAACGTTGCGATTCTTCCTGTTAATCCCCATCAGCATCGTTTCTGTATCGAGGATATACGCTGGCAGATCATCAAAATATTCACTGCTAAACTCTGGCATCCTGCACATAAATGCACTTTTTGGGGCAGGGTGGTTAACCTTTGTCGGCGTCGGCGTTAAATTCGCTGATCGACTCCCGGAGCAACCGCTGAGTGTCAGCAGGAATACGCTGGCGAACATTACCCGCCGCAACAAGTTGTTTCTGAACTTCAGCTTTTCGTTCCATTTGCCTGTCAGCATACTTGGCTTGTTCTGATTCATTTTTCACTTCCTGGCTGTGAAAATGTTGCTCTGCTTTGTTCATCGTCTCAATGGTCTGGTTAAGATCCATTATTGACTTATCACGTTCCTTAACAGCCTGATCAAGACTGCCAATTTTCTCCATGGCTTGCTTTAGCTGATGACGTTCCCACGCAAACCCAGCACCAACAAGTGCGCAAATCAGAACAAGAACACCAGTAGCAGCAAGTTTCTCCTTCAAAGACAAAGCTGTTTTTAATGTAGAAAAGAATGACATGTCTTCCTCCTGAAGAAAAATTATCAATGAAGTCCTTTGTTACTGTGCCGCTTTGTTTAATTCATCAAGAACAGAATCAGGAACCAAAGCGGCGATTGCGCTGGCTGTGCTGGCCTTATTTGCTGATGCTTCCGCAAGCGCGGTACCGATAGCATGGTTATAAGCAGTTATGGCTACGTTGGCGCTTTCATTCGCTCGTTCATACTGCTGTTGTAACGCAGTTGTGGGTGCTGTTGTCTGGTTGAAAACAACCCCAAACTGTTCAGTTGCTACTTTCAGAGATTCAATTTGCTCTTCTGTTAGTGCTGGTGGGGGAGTGGCAGTGCCGCCGCCTGAACCAGAGCCTGACGAGCTTCCTGAGCCAGTGTTAAGGGTCTGGTTAATCTCCCCCATAGCAGCGACTAAACTTGATGTATTAAGCGCGTTTACAGCGTCCTCAAGCGATTTAGTAATAGTCACATCACCAATGGCAATAGAGATCGGCAGTTCTGAAACTTCTCGCTCATTAGCACGACAGTAAACATCCCAACCAATATCGAGTTGAAGGAGCATTGACAGATCAGCATAACCAGCCAACAGGTCCGCGTGCTGAGTTGCCAGCCCTCCAATATTCGTTAAACCGGTTGCGGTTGTTCTGATCGTTGAAACATAGCTGGTAATAGTGTCGGGATAGACAATTGTATCCAGAATTAATCCGGTCAATTCTTCTGCAAGCAGTTTTGCTGTGTTAGCACTGTTTCGTGCCGATGTTATGGCACCAGGTGTTTTCATCCCACCGGCGGCGGCCAATTTTTTATATGCGGATAACTGGTAGTCTTTTTCCAGCATGATATCTCCTAACTTACCTGAACCAGGCCGTCTCCGGCTGCAACGGTAGAGCCGCATGAAACAGGATCACCAACGCATACGATCCCTTTCCCGTTGACGGTAAACCATGCCCTGGTTGATATAGCTTGCCCGCCGTGCGTGCTGTTCCCATCGGTATGCTGTGCATATTGCTTACCATCAACTAACACTTCGACTCCGTTGACTTTAAGTAGTGGTTCGCTCTCTACGGGAGGCCTGGATGGGAATCCTCCGTGCCCCGAACAAATGCTGTCTTTTGTTGCAATACTTGCCACGTCATCACCAATGATTTGCTCTGATTTTCGTTATTTTAACTTAGGTTATTTGTGGTCTGTGTGGCGTTTACTTATTGCAAAATTGCTCTAATAAATATTGTTTTTTATGTCGTGTTTTCGGTACCATTCAGCCATCGCCCTTCAATGGGCATTTGTTTGGAGTCGTCAGATGCAGATGGAGCTAATAAGCCGCAAGGAGTTCGATAGCCGTGTAACCAGCGGTGAACTCGACAACTTGCAGGCTATCAAGGTGAAAGAAGGCTTTTGCCTCATTGGGAATCAGAGCGGAACAAATCGCGTTTTTATGCTTCGCCGTACGGATTTGAAGCCATTTGTCTGGAAGAACGAAATTGGTCCCAGCTCATACGCTCAAACGAGGGGGTGCCACAACCTGGCCTTTTTCTACAAAGACGAGCTTTCTGTGGTTGATATTCAAGGGTTACAACATGTTTAAGCACTGGAAAAACATTACTATTTATAAACTTTCTCGTGAGGCGGATCTGACCGACTTAGAAGATAAAAAGAAAATGCTCCTTTTCACGCCATGCGGTAGTCAGGATATGGCCAAGTTCGGTTTTGTATCTCCATTTGGTGATAATTCCGAAGTTATCGCTATGCATGGAAATGGTTTTATCCTTGTTGAAGCAAAGCGCGAAACAAAAATTCTTCCCCCGCCGGTTATCCAGCGAGCTATTCAAGAAAAAATTGAAAAACTTGAGCAAGAACAAGCGCGTAAACTGAAGAAAACAGAGAAGGACTCCCTGAAAGACGAAGTTCTGCATTCTCTTCTGCCACGGGCTTTTTCAAAGTTTTCTGTTATCCAGGCGATCTACGACGGTTCAACTAAACGTATCTATATCAATGCCAGCGCGCGGCAGGCAGAGGATATGCTCGCGCTTATGCGTAAGTCTCTGGGTTCTCTTCCTGTTGTTCCCCTGAGTGTTGAAAATCCCATTGAATTAACGCTGACCGACTGGGTACGTGATGGTAGTGCTCCACAGGGATTTCAAATGGGGGATGCGGCAGAACTCAAGGCAGTGCTTGAGGATGGCGGTATTGCCCGAGTGAAAAAGCAGGATTTGGGAAGCGATGAAATTTCCACACACCTGGAAGCTGGCAAGCTCGTTACTAAGTTGGCACTCGACTGGCAGAACCGCATTAAATTTACACTGGACCATAACTTCAGCCTTACCAGCGTCAAATTTGCGGATGAATTGCTTGAGCAGAACTCTGATATTGATAGTGAAGATGTTGCGCAGCGACTGGACGCAGATTTCTTCCTGTTGACCAGTGAAATTTCGTGCCTGGTTGATGCTCTGGTAAATGCCCTTGGTGGAGAGGCTAAGCAGTGAAAGAGCTGTGCTATGGATCTGTTTGCAGTGGAATTGAAGCCGCGAGTATTGCCTGGGAACCGTTGGGTATGCGTCCGGCGTGGTTTGCTGAAATCGAGCCTTTTCCATCTGCCGTTCTTGCGCACCGCTGGCCCCATGTCGCCAACCTTGGCGACATGACAAAACTTGCCAAAAAAGTCCTGGCTGGGGAAATCGAATCCCCTGATGTGCTCGTCGGGGGTACGCCTTGTCAGGCATTCAGTATCGCGGGCTTACGTGGTGGGCTTGATGATGAACGCGGCGCGCTAACTTTGAAGTATGTGGAGCTTGCAAATGCAATTGACGACAAACGGTCTGAGTCCTTCCTCAAACCGACAGTTATCGTCTGGGAAAATGTCCCAGGAGTCCTGTCATCGGCAGATAACGCCTTCGGATGTTTCCTTGCCGGATTGGCTGGAGAAGATGCGCCATTTGAACCAGGTGATCGACCTGAATCAGGAAAAAGTAACGCGTTCTGGCGGTGGGATGGCAAAACCGGTTGCCATGCTCCAAAGTGGCCGCAGTGTGGTTGTATTTATGGACCGCAGCGAAAGGTGGCCTGGAGAATCCTTGATGCCCAATACTTCGGAGTGGCACAACGACGCCGACGCGTGTTTGTTGTCGCAAGTGCTCGAACAGACCTCGATCCCGCAACGGTACTTTTTGAGTTCGAAGGCGTGCGCCGGGATATTGCGCCGAGCAGAGGCGAGGGGAAGGAAGTTGCCGGAAATGTTGGAAATGGCATTAAAAGCGGGAGCCATTGGGATAACCCTGTAAATCCTCACCCGACACTTAACCAGTCACACAATACTGGTGGGATTGGTGCAAGTAACCAAGAGATTTTTGCGCAGCGAGGCAGCGGACTTGTGTATTGCATGGCGCATGGGCAAGGGGGGGCAGAAATAAAAAATGATGGGACATCACCTACTCTTACTTGTAATCATGAAGCTCCAATTGTGTTTTCTTGCAAGAAAGCTATTGCGTTTACAAGCAAAAATTATGGGCAGGATGCGGGTGTTGAGATTTCCCCAACTTTACGAGCTGGTAACTCTGCTAATAGCAATCAAAACGCGGGATGCCCACCAGCTGTTGCGTATTCGCTACAACATGCACAAATTGGGCGAAAAGATGATGCTGGACCGCAGGGTAAAGGGTGGCAAAAAGAGATAAGTTTTACTCTTGATTCCCGCGCAACAGCTGACGCCGTTGCGTTATCTTTTTGGGGGCAGGAAAGTATTGAAAAAGGCGAATTAGGTGAGAATGGTTACTTACCTCATATGATGAGCGTTCGCCGTCTGACTCCTGTCGAATGTGAAAGGCTGCAAGGTTTTCCTGATGGACATACGTTGATTCCAACGGGAAAGCGTAAGAAAGTTACTTCAGATGAACTTATATACCTTCGCAATCACGATCCTGATTTAAGTGAAGAAGAGGCCGCCATGCTTGCAGCTGACGGACCTCGTTACAAAGCGATCGGCAATAGTATGGCGATACCAGTAATGCGCTGGATTGGCGAGCGGATTACCAAGGCTGCATGTCGGCAGAAAGAAGGAAGTGAAACAAAAGAGCGAAAAGTTAAACCAGCGGCAGAATTCGAACGGTCCATATTCAAATGGGCTGGTGGAAAATTTGGTGTTCTGGAACAAATCTTTCGCTATTTGCCAGAAGGGAAGCGCCTGATTGAACCTTTCGTTGGTGGCGGAGCTGTCTTCATGAATGCCGGATACCAGGAAAATCTGCTAAATGATGTGAATGCTGACCTGATTAACTTTTACAAGACTCTGCAACGCGAGGCGCATTCACTTATCACTCTGGCACATCGTTTCTTCCAGGACTACAACACGCAGGAAGGATACCTGGCAGTACGGAATGCGTTTAACAAACAAGTCTATGATGATTTACATCGCGCAGCGGCGTTTTTGTTCCTGAACCGACATTGTTTTAACGGATTGACGCGTTACAACCAAGCCGGTGAGTTCAATGTCGGTTATGGGAAGTATAAAACTCCGTATTTCCCATTGCAGGAGATGGAAGCCTTCCTTGGTGCGGAAGGGCGTTCTGAGTTTGTATGTGGTGATTTTGCTGCGGTGATTGAAGCTGCCGGAGAAGGAGATGTCATCTTTTGCGATCCGCCGTATGAACCGCTCCCAAATACAGAGGGATTCACGAACTATTCCGGTCATGACTTTAAGTTTGAAGAGCAAAAACGCCTGGTGTCTCTGTTGACGGATGCTCATCGCCGAGGTGCAAAGGTTCTCATTACTAACAGTGGCGCGCCAAACATCAGAGAACTTTATCAGGACAGTGGCTTCAGAGTGGAACCTCTTTTTGCCAGACGTTCTGTGTCTTGTAAGGGGGACACTCGAGGTGTTGCTCATGACGTTATAGCAATATTGCTCTAATAAATTTATTAGTGTAATATCGCCTCAATGAATCGTGATTTATAGAGCGATTTAGCTGTTAGCCGCGACAGGCGCGGCGGCAAGTATGGCGGGGTAGTGACTCCTTCCCCCTCATGACGCCGAGTTGCCAGGTTGACCATACGCCTAAGTGGCAACACCGAAGTGCGTTACGAGCTTCCAGTTTGCCCATCTTCGGGTGGGCGTTTTTTTCAGGGTTTTCGTCATGGTTAGCGACTTTGCGGCGGTTTAGAAACTGACCATTAAAGTAAATGCAAACGATGATCTGATGATGGTAGCGGCCTAAGAAGCCAGACGCCACGGGGTATGAGTCGTCCCCCGTCAAAAAATCGACCGCAGAGTGTCCCCGTCTGTGTATTAGGGAACGGGGAGGCACAACAGGTAAGGGCGCTGGTGTGATTAACCAGATGAACGAGAAGGGGCCATCTGTTGGTCAGCGTCCTTTCCTGTTGCGTCTTCTTTTCAGCGTAACAGCGGTGCTTAACAGCACTTTGGGTACAGTTCCACGAATTTACGGGTATATCCCGTCATGCTGAAGGCGCTAATCACGCTGGAAGCCAGGGTTGTGCATCCCCTGTTACCGAATTGCAGCCAGGGCGCGGTGCGCCGAAAAGCATACGGAGGTGGAAGCCCTCGCCGGAGACGTACCCGGCAAGTGATGGTGTAGCTCAGCGGTTAGAGCGGTTGACTGTTAATCAACGGGTCGATGGTTCAAATCCATCCACCATCGCCAATGCCGGTTTAGCTCAGTTGGTAGAGCGCCTGCCTTGTAAGCAGGATGTCAGCGGTTCGAGTCCGTTAATCGGCACCAGCACAACAGGTAAGGGTATTTTGCGACGTCGGAGATCGCCGAGCTTGGCAGAGGGTTCGAATCCCTACGAAGTACCCTTACCGTTGTGATGAATGCGCAGGCTGATGCGCGAAAGACATTGCAGCTATTGCGGAAAAGAGCTGTTCGGCGGGGCAATTAAACGCCCGTGAGAGTCTGAAATAACCGCAAGCCGGAGATCAGCACCGGTCATCACAACACAACAGGTAAGGGCATTCTCCCTTATGGGGCTTGGCTTAAATGCATCGAGTGCTCTTACCGTTGTGATGAAGTGCAGCTCTTTGAAGCAACCAGAAGATAAGCATCTGGCTTCACAACATAAACCGCAGGAACGACCAATAAACGGTAGTCCGTATGGAGAACCCCCCGTTGAGGAAGAGGCCTGGCCGGAACCGTAACCGGCACTACAACGTTGAGAACACTGGCGTAACGGGGTCATATCCCAATCTACGAATAAATGTTGCGTTGCAGCGTGACAACCAGTGTTCTCAACATTGTGGTGAATGCACAGGCTGATGTGCCGCAACTACAGTAGTGCGCGCTTTGCGGGGCTTGCTACAACCCTGTGTCGGAGTTCAGCACCGACCATCACAGTTTGATTCTCTGGCATGAGCATAACGCTGAAATAAGTCCAGTCTGGTGCGGCCCGATCACCCGCCGTTAGCTCCACGAAACGGAGCACGTAACAGGTAAGAGTATTCTCCTGTAACGGGTTCATATCCCAATCTACAGGTCCACCAGGAATGCTCTTTCCGTTGCGGTGAATGCGGCTAAGCGCACGCGGGGAAATGGTTATATCTGTCCATTATTTCTCCTTATTTCCCCGTCCACGGTGGATAACCAGCCAAAGGACACCGGGAGGCACCCGGCACCGCAACCTTATTTCCCAACCAGTAATGAGGTTAATAAATGCTCGGCATTCTCAAAAAGAAATTCCGCAAAGCGGCTGGCGGAGTCAAGAAGATGGAAAACCGTGATGCGGTGGAAGCGACTGTCTGGGGCGCATATTCCATTGCATACTCTGACGGCACCTGCGATGCGAAAGAAATTGCAGTATTGGAAAAAACCATTGCAGCACTTCCTGCCTTTGCGCCGTTCTCCGGTGAAATTGCCCAGATGAGCGCCAATATTCGCGCTCAATATGAAGCCTCGCCGCGCCGAGCGAATGCCCAGGCTTTACGTGAACTGGCTGACGTGTCTGGAACTAATGATGCGGTAGATGTTCTGTGCCTATGCATTGATATTGCTGACCAGGATGGCATTGGGGCAGAAGAGCAGGAGCAATTGAAGAAAATTGCCCAGGCTCTTCAATTGCCACTGGAACAGTATATCTGATGGTTATAAAAGCACGTCTAATTCTGGCTTTGGTTTTTCTCGTGCTATCTGTGCTGGTGGATTTCACCAGCACAATCCTGTCGGTTTTATCCGACGGGGCGTTGGTAGCAGTAGCTGTAACATTGGTATGGCCGATATTTAAACCAGCCTCGAAGGATCAGTGATGAGCTTCTGGGATTTTGCAGATAAGTATCCAATTGTTCTCATTATCATTGTTGCCATAGTTGTAGGCGGTATTGTTAGCGCCATTGAAGCACTTAGGAAACAGTAATCCGGCCCTTTAGCTCAGTGGTTAGAGCTGGCGACTCATAATCGCACGGTCACCGGTTCAAGTCCGGTAGGGGCCACCATATTTGGTTGTAACACGGCGTCTGGCACATGCGTCGTTAGCGGTCTGGTGACGTTAAAGGGGTTACCTTTTCCCCTAGCTCAGGCAACAAACCAGGTAGCCGGAATGTGCAAGTCACCGTTGGAGGGATAGCGGATACAGGGACTCACCATCCTGGCGATTCGGTGTGACAGCCGGGAAGAGTCCGGCGCATTAATCCTGATTTTCTGGTGATGACTCATATCGTTAGGAGTGATTTGAGTATGCCGATTATATCTGACATTCAGCACGCCCGGGTGGAGTGCTAATGTCTGCATCCCCTCTTGAATCCATGCCAAATTCCCTTAGTGCAGAACAAGCTGTACTTGGTGGCTTAATGCTTGATAACTGCCGCTGGGATGAAGTTGCAGATCGTATAGTTGCTGATGATTTTTATACCAGTGCTCATCGTGAAATTTTCAGTGAGATGGAGAGGTTATTAAGTCATGGCAAACCGATTGATTTGATAACACTTGCTGAAGCACTTGAACAGAACGGTAAATTAGAACGCGCCGGTGGTTTTGCGTACCTTGCGGAGATGTCAAAGAACACGCCCAGCGCGGCAAATATTTGTGCTTATGCGGATATCGTTCGTGAACGCGCGGTTGTTCGTGAAATGATTTCCGTCGCAAATGAAATAGCCGAAGCTGGATATGCGCAGGATGGCAGGGGCAGCAATGAATTGCTGGATATGGCCGAGCGCCGCGTTTTTGAAATAGCTGAAAAACGACAAAAGAGCGGTAGTGGTCCAAAAGATATCGCCAGCATTCTCGATGCAACGGTATCTCGCATAGAAGAGTTGTTTCAGCGACCGCATGATGGTGTAACGGGGCTTGATACCGGATTTACCGACCTCAATAAGAAGACGGCAGGACTTCAGCCGTCCGATCTCATTATTGTCGCCGCCCGCCCATCGATGGGGAAGACCACGTTTGCGATGAATCTCGTCGAAAATGCCGCAGTCCGTAACGATAAGCCCGTATTGGTTTTTAGCCTTGAGATGCCGAGCCACCAGCTGATGATGCGCTCACTGGCTTCTCTTGCACGCGTTGATCAGACTCGTATTAGAACGGGGCAACTTAACGACGATGATTGGGCGCGGGTTTCTGGCGCAATGGGTATTCTGTTGGACAAGCAGAATATTTTTATTGATGACTCAAGCGCCCTGACGCCGACAGAGCTACGTTCCCGCGCTCGTCGTGTTTATAAAGAAAATGGTGGTTTGAGCATGATTATGATCGACTACCTGCAACTTATGCGCGTCCCCGAGCTGCAAGATAACCGAACGCTGGAAATTGCCGAGATTTCTCGATCACTTAAAGCGTTGGCGAAGGAATTACAAGTACCGGTGGTGGCATTGTCACAACTTAATCGCTCGCTTGAACAGCGCGCGGACAAACGACCGGTAAATTCAGATTTACGTGAATCAGGAGCAATTGAGCAGGACGCAGACCTGATCATGTTTCTGTATCGCGACGAAGTTTATCACCCGGATAGCGAAATGAAGGGCATTGCCGAGGTAATTATCGGAAAGCAACGAAATGGCCCAATTGGCACGGTGAGATTGGCTTTTAACGGCCAATACTCACGGTTTGATAACTATGCCGGTGCTGACTGGCAAGAGGATTATTAATGCAATGGAATGAGGAAAAGCCGATGAACATCCTGATCATTGGGCGAAAATTTGAAGCCATCAGTGATGTGAAAACATATACGGAAATGTGGGCTTATAACCTGGCATGCGCCTTTAGTGAGGCAGGGGTAACATTGCAATACCATCGTCCATATTCCCCTGGCGTCGAAAGCCCCGAGGATTATGTTGAAGCTGTGTTGACTGCTGCGACCGCATGTTCTGCGAAGGCCATTTTGGCACCAGGATTGAGGTATTTTACTACGGTACCCAGGGAAATAGGCATGCAACTGTGTCGCCGATTCTCTGGATGGGTAGCCCAGGTATATGACGGTTCTATGCTGGATTCAGCACCAGTCGATATTACTTTTACTGTCCGCGATGATACCTGGCGGTACCTGGATAATCCCGGTCGGTTAGAGCGTCATAATCGTTTTAACAAACATGTTGGATGGGCAGCGAATCAGGAGCTGTTCCATCTGGAAACCAAAACAGACGATATTCTGCGTATTTTTGTAGACCACGCTGCATTTGATGTTAGTGGTTTTGATCACTCCTTAAGTATCCTTATGAACCTTCAGCGTCTGACCGTTCCGTATGAGGCCAGAACGTTGACTGATGACGGATTGGTTACCATTGATCCGGGGAATATTTCGGTAACTCCATACAGGCGGACGCCGGTGCCAGCAACCGAATTTGCAGCTGAATTGCGTAAGAGTGACGTTTTTATCGTTACGCATCCCGAAAGCCTTGGATTAACTGTTCTTGAGGCGGCAATGTGTGGAGCGTTGATATTAACTCCGCCCGATTGCCTTCCGCCGGATCGCCTGGAGTTGGTGAACCATATGGTTATCAAGTCGCGGATTGATTGGGATGAGGTTATTGCTCGCGTTGATCGCGTGAAAAATGCTGAAAAGGTCCAGTGTCACACCTGGTCGGCAATTGCGGAAAAGATGCTTGAGACGTTTATCACGCAGAAACCGTCGCGCGGTAACGGATAAAAAATTGAACCCGTCATAACAGAAAAGCCCGATCGCCGGGCTTTTCTTAAGCCTTGTCAACAGAGACTTGAGCGGCTTTTATGGATAGATTCCCGCTGGCCTCTATCGCCATACTTCCCCCCGCCTTCAGGGCGACATCCGCGCCTGACTTTATATCGAGATTTCCTGCGGAAGAGATGAATGCCGGACCTTGAGAAATGGCATATAACTCCCCGGCCTCGTTGAACCCGATTGTTGTTCCACTTTTCAAGTGCGTAACGGCCCAGGCTCCGCCCGCCGTCCGGATCTCCATTAGTCCGTTCCGCGACGAAATAAAGTCTTTTTTGGCGCTGGTTGATGGTTGTGCTGGTGCACCTTCAACTTCAGGCGGTACATAGCCTTCACCTTGTCCTGACGCTTCAGGCGGCACATTGGGAGCGCCACCGGATGCATCCTGTGCATAACCGATTATCAATGGCCATCGCGAATCCCCATTGTAGGGAAATTCTACCCATACTTTATCGCCGGGCAGAAATGGTGAAAACGTGTTTGCATTGGACAATATAGCTTCTGCCCACGGCAATGAGGCATCTGGTAACCCATCCATCATGCCGACAACACGTATTTGTGTACGCATCAGACCTTTAGGGTCATCGACGCTTATCACTACAGCCCGATACTTCCCTGTCAAACTACCCATTCACCACTCCTAACTGTGCACGGCTGACAAAACGAAAGCGGTCTTCGAAATGAGTCACGGACATCACTATCATTTTGTCAGGGATTGATTCATCGAGTTCTCCGTCACCTGCCGTGTTATGCACGACAATTTTCAGCGTCGTACCCGGAGTTAGCACGGCATTTCCTTCCACCAGCATATCGAGGCGGGGGAGAATGAATTTGTTGTAGTTCGCCAGCGCGGTAGGATCGGGATTGCTCGTAAATTTAATGGGGTCTTCCTGGTTACCTGAGTAAACCACACCTTTGGTCATGTCATAACTGGCCATTCTGTAATTATGGCGGCGCTGGTATTCATAATCGGCATTCAGGATGTTGAACTGACTAATTGTAAATCCGGATGTGTTGGGATTGGCGGACTCATAAGTAAGCGATGGAGCGGCGTTTGCCATTTTTTCCATACTTTTAAAATTGATCGTCCCCCTGGATGCCCAGCACATAGAACCGGTATCCCTGGCTATCTCCTGCAATACCTTGGTCGGTTTTTCTCCAACATTTAGGTGGTATGTGGATGTTTTTCTGAATGAGTCAGCATTTACCTTCAGACCAGGGGCAAGAGAGGAAACTACGGCTGATGGGGGCTTATCAACAAAATACTGTGCGCTGGTGGACGGAACTTTTAATAACCGCACCGGGTTACTAAACGCGTAAATCAGTACAGTATCGTCCTTGCGCGGCGCTTTAAGAACAAAGAACTCTTCCGAGAAGAGGATGCCGCCATGACCTTCCGGATCACCAAGTGAAACGGTCAGTATTGTCCCAAATTTCACCCCCAGCTTATTGACCACGTAAGCCGTTGAATCCCTGACCATGAGCATAAGCTGGGGACCAGATAGCTCCCCGGGTTCGACATAGGTACATCCTACGATCATTTCGCGAGGGATTTCGTTCTGCCCAATTGAAACAGATTGCAGGAATAGCTGAGTGCGTTTTGAATCAGTTTCCGGGGCTGTGGTGGTCTTTGTGGCCATCTCATTCCTCCAGAATTTTCGCTTTTACCGTTATGGTGCCGGTGGTTTGCTGCATATAAGCCAGGATAGGAAGCTCCGCCACTACTGTGAGGTTCAATCCAACCGCGAACAGCCTGTTGTCGGCGGTGCCGGTGGTCAGATCCTGAAATGCGATTGATTTTTGCCCTTCTATGTAACAGGTAACCGGTATCTCATAACCGCCGACATTGGCAGTGTGAGTGAAAGATGCCTGCCCGAGGCTGGCATACATTCGTAGCCAGAATGCTAATGCAGTTGTAACCATCCCAAGAGATTCCTTCTCGTCACTGGCTATCCATAGCGAATATTCCAGTGAGAAAGGGATAGTCGATACCAGGGCTTCAATCTCATCATTTTCATTGGTGACATGCCCTTCATCGTAATTATCCCGGCACAGTTCACCTTCATAAATTGAAAATGCGGGAGAACGAGACAGATTCACAAGCGGCATTGCCAGCTTATTTACCGGGCCAGCAGAGGCTGTATCTTTGCGCCCGGCGCGATCGGCTTCAAATGACGACAACCACTCCTTCACATCACTAAAAGTGCCGAGCGTTATGCGATCTCTTGGTGTGCGTTTCAGGAACTCCCGGAACGACTGGTTAATGCGATCATTAAAGCTGACAACTTGTGAGTCGAACGCTTCGTTTAAAGCCTGTGCGAGCGCCGAATCAATGCCATCAATAGTGGCAAATTCCAGCTTACCAGTTGGAGTAAGACCTTTTTTCTTAAAGATGGCCAGTAGCCATTCCTGATTATTCAGAATCACCGATGAAATTCCCTTCAAAGGCGCGTGAAGGCACGCAATAAAACAAACTGCCTACCCTGGCAGTGCCGTAATTGAATATTTTATGGATGTACCAGAAGCGGCGAATGGTTGTGCCGTCTGACAGCTGTTCCAGCCATTCGAGCATAGAACCCACTGGCACATTGACGGCAGCTAACCGAAGGATTAAAGCACTGTCGCTAATTCCCGTATTATCACTGCCGTCGTATAGCGCGTAGAAGGCGTCCATCTCATCCGGGCAGTCGAGGGCCGTTATCAGTTCTGGATCCTGATAGTCATATATGCGTTGGTTCGGTTCTATTATTTCAGGTGCCGTTTCAGGTGCATTTTTGTTTCTGTAAGGTATTGCGCGATACAGAACTGCATCGAATGAGTCAGGGTCTAGCTTGATTGCTTTGAGCCAGTCCATCCGCACAAGGTTATTAAAAACTGCATGACCTTGATAACGGTGGCGCACACCAGAATCACTAAGCAGGCCGTGATCCAGATTGGGAAGGTGATTGTCCTCCACAGGATCAACAATATTACCAACGTTAACACCATCGGTTTCGATTTCAGCATCAATATCTTCCTCTTCAATCAGTTCAGAACCTTCGCCTGGAATATCCGGATCCGATTCGGTGTCCGGGAGGTTATCACCAGTCACTTGTTGTGATGGTTCTGTGTCCTCAAACATGTCATCAAAGAAACCAGCCATCGATTATCCTTTCCGTTTACGGGCTTCGTTAATTTGTGTCTCAAGAATGCTTCGCGCCTGCGCGGTGGCAGCGGCCTTGTCCATTCCCTGACTCATGAAAAACTTTATGAGGTTGTTCGCCTGCGTTTGCAGGGCTTTTTTGAGAGCGTCGGCTTCAGCGCGAGCCTGGGCTTCCCTTACCAGCGAGGCTTTTAGTTCGGCATTCTTCCTGTTTGCCGTGGTGCGAGCTTTTTTTAACAACCGGCGAACGTTGTCCGTGGCGCTATCTTTGGCGCGTAGTTTTTTGCCTAATGCATCCTGAGATTTCAGATATAACTCATACTCACGCGCCGCTTTAGCCTGATCCGTCGTTGTTGTCCGGTTGCGCGCGAGCGATTTAGCCAGTTCGCCTTTGAAATAGGTTGTTGTCTTCCGCTTGTCATCGCCGAAGGCCACCTGTTCAGCTGCTTTTTCCAGGGCAATAATGATGGCCTTGTGCCATGTGGGAGACTGAAAACGCGTCATAGCGTGCAACACATGTTTGCAGGCTACACCAGTCAGATCAGGGTTGCGGATTTTGGGGAATGCATACTCTTTTGGCGGCGCGACAGCATAGTTACCAGCCGTGGCCATATAACGATACCAGTATTGATGGCGTCCACAATCACAGTCGAAAGATACCCGGCCCTTGCAGAGATCGGCAGCGATTCGGGCTTTTTTCGCACCGTCTTCAGCAATTTCCTCAACGGCTTTATCCCATTCCTCAAATCGAATTCTGACACGGTGATGCTGGTGGACCGACTCATCCGAGGCATTAACAGATATCAATGCAAGGTTGTGTTTTAGCCCGAGGAATGTCGCGGCTTTGATCCCTGTGCCATCAGAAACCTTGTTGTTAGCGCGTTTTATATCAATGCTGGTGGACTGCGCCACCAGCTGAGCATAGGTAATGCCGGGTACCGTGCTCTTGAATTTGGTTTTATGAGCCTGCCTTGAGGTGTTGAAACTGCGTATATCTTCGGGCGTAAAGTAGGTGCCATCTTTCTTTTTCCCAAGGCTGAGGAATGCCTCAAGTTCGCGGTTACGCATCCCCATAATCCTTGGGGTGAGTGTACGTCGCGCGTTTCGCCGATTCTGACGCTGCTGTTTACGGATAAGATCGAAGACCTTGTTAAAGTCTTTTGCACTTAATCCATCAGTCTGATAGCGACCAAGGTTGTCGCGAGCATATTCAGTTGGCATTCAATTCCCTTACGCAATGGATAATGTCCCTATTACCTGGCCGTCATATTGGAAATGGCGAATCATTTCGCGGATCCATGTGGCAGGTGGGAGTTTTAATTTTTTGCCAACAGTCATACCCTGAGACTCATCCTCAAGCCCGGCGGCGAGCGTCACAACCCAGCGTAGCTCTGCTATGCCCCACATACGGTAAGCCAGCAAATCCGGGCGATATTGCTCATCGGGAAGAACGTAATAAATCGTCAGATTCTTGTCGTTCGATTCACACATAAGCATCACCTCTTTGCGCAGCTCTGCCCTGAGTATTGGATCGGCTATGTTGCGGTCGTCATACCGCGACAGAGGATATTGCCGGGTGCTTTGGGTTGTAGTGATTGATGTAGCCATAGTCAGCCTGCCAGAAATAGATGATGGTGATTCTACCGCTAGTCATTTGTTGATTATTTAACTCAATAAAAGAAAATTATTAGTGCAATTTTGATTGTGAAATGTATCATTCTGCCCTTAAGTAGGTTCTTCACGAGGAAACAAAATTGGCAGAACGTGTTGATGATGCAGAGCTGAGCATGAATCAGTTAGAAGCTCTCAAAGACATGGCCATCGATAACATCAGAAAGCAGGCACAGGTCGTGAGTCAGGTATTTACAGGTAAGTGTCGTTACTGCAATGAACCGATTGAATCAGGCATCTATTGTGACGCTGAGTGTGCGCAATGGCACAGGGAAGAGCAGGCAGCAAAACAGCGTAAATATGGCATGCGACCGGCAGGATTTGACTGATTATGTTGCGCTTTACTGAGGAAGAGTTTCAGGCTTTTAGTGAGCGTAGAAATAAGGGGCAGTCCAGGCCAAAAACCAAAAAGGATCCATTCTTATCGCTTGCGCCGGTAAAAGAAGTTTCTCCACATGCGAAGGCACTTGCAGCACTGGCAAAGACCCCAGACCTGCGCGACGGAAATTGCGAGCACTTCGAGCAGGTTTTCATTTTTGATTACTTCGAACGCAAGCACCCTGACATCTATGAGCTGTTGCATGCAACGCCTAACGGAGGGAAACGTTCAAAAGCAACCGCCGGGAAAATGAAGGCTGAAGGGCAGAAAAAAGGTTATCCGGACATGAGTCTCGATAAAGCATGCGGTATTTATCACGGCATGCGAATTGAGCTTAAAGAACCAAATGGTAAAGCCCCGACGAAAGAGCAGATCGCCTGGATGCGCAGGCTTAGAGAGGAAGGTTACTACGTCGTTCTTGCGTATGGTGCAGAACAAGCGATAACCGCCATCCTGGAATACATGAGCCTTAAAAAGGGTGAGGCTATTGAGCATGTATTGAACGGTGACAAGTGGTTGTTCGCTACGTGAAATAATAAATTAATTAGTGCATATGTGTTCTTTGATACAGCGCACATTAACATCGGGAGAATAATCGTGTCATCCAAGGCTAATTATGAATCGCTGGCATCGATCATGCCGCGTAATGAACAGGAAGCAGATGCTGTAGTGGACCCGGTAATCGCTGAAATGAATGCTCGCCTGGAGGCTGAATTTGCAGCTGAGAATGAACATACCACCCAGGGCGACTAGGACTGTTTTTTGTGTCGGTAGCGGTCCGTCACTCACTCGTGAGGACTGTGCTGCTATAGAAAAAACTGGCTGTTCAATCATCGCGGTTAACAATTCCTGGCAGATGTTCGATGACATTTATGCCTTATACGCCGGTGATTTGTCATGGTGGAAGCAATACGGATCCACCATACCGGGAGGGAAATTCCGCAAAGTGACAGCCAACCTGGCGGCGGCGAAATCATTTTCGTTGGAGTACAGGCGATATTGTGGACCGGCGGAAGGGGTAAATAGCGGCGCGCAGGCTATCAGTCTGGCTGCTGAATCAGGGGCTGAAGTAGTTGTATTAGTCGGCTATGACTGTTCTCTGCAAAACGGCCTTCATTGGCATGGCGCGCACCCTCAAGCCCTACGGAATCCAACGCAGGTGTCTATTTCAAAATGGCAACAGCAGTTCCTGGATACCCGCAAAAAACACGCAGATTTACATATTTTGAATGCAAGTAGGAGCAGTGCAATTCAATGTTTCCCAAGAATAAATTTAGAGGCAGTGATCGCGTTATTATCGTCGGCAGTGGCCCAAGCGCCGCAAACTTTGTTGCGCCGCGCGGAGTGCCGATTATAGCGGTCAATGGGGCCATCGACTGGCTGAACCGCGCTTCTTATTTTTTCACACTTGATCCATCGGCAGACAATATGCGGCGCGTTGGTCGTGGCCGCCGTCGCCGTGGTGTTTGTTATTGCATGGCACTACCCGATGTTAAAGAACGTGAAGTCAGAGACGGCGTTCTGTGCTTCCGTCGTGTGGCTGAACGTGGCATGGAGCCAAAAAATATGAATTCTCCCGAGTGGTGGGCGTGGCGCTGGTCCGCACATTTCGGACTTTGCGAAGATGAGAATGAAATTGCCAGCGGCAATAGTGCATATGGCGCTCTGAACCTGGCTTTCCATATCGGATTCAAACATGTCGCCCTGGTGGGCGTTGACGCTACACAAGAACCACGCGTTCACTCCGGCGGCACGCCAAAAAATCTAAGTCACCTGCCTTTGTTATTCCAGTCTGCGCGTGAACAGATTGACGTTGTTTCATGCGGGAAAATGGGAGGTATTCCGCAGATGACTCTTAAAGAATGGCTGAAGAATACATGATGGCACCCACAATTTATCACCGTATCGACGGTACCAAATACAGGAATGTCTGGGTTGTTGGTGATCTGCATGGTTGCTACACCAGACTGATGTCCGAACTCCATCGTGTGGATTTTGACCCGGCGCAGGATTTACTGATATCGGTCGGCGACCTTATTGATCGCGGTACTGAAAATGTCGAATGTCTGGAACTATTGCAGATGCCCTGGTTCAGGGCAGTGATGGGGAACCATGAGCGGCTGATGATTGATGCGTTAAGTCCAGATGGCAACGTGAATAACTGGCTAATGAATGGCGGACAATGGTTCTTCATGCTGGACACTGATCAGGAAATATTAGCCTGGGCGCTGGTGGAGCTGGTAAAGCGTCTGCCCTATATCATTGAGTTGAACACCGGGCAAGAAACTATCGTTATAGCCCATGCCGACTATCCGGATAATGAATACCAATTCGGTAAGGAGGTGCCGCTTTTCAACGTTGTCTGGGCGCGCGAGCGTATCAGTGATTCGATGGATGATATTGGTGGCGAAATTTCGGGCGCAGATCGTTTTATCTTTGGTCACACTCCGGTGAAAAGCCCGAAGACATTCTGGAATCAGCAGTATATCGACACTGGTGCCGTATTTTGCGGAAACCTGACATTGATGAAAGTGAAAGGTGATGGTGCAGCATGAAGATTGCTTTAGTTTTTCGCTCTGGTGGTGACTATAACGCTTCCGATGTGCAGTGGCTGGTTAATCAACTGCCAAAAGGCTATGAAATTATTTGCCTGACAGACCTGAAGCGTTTACATGTACCTGGCGTCAAAGTTGTCCCATTGATCAACCAGTGGCAAAAGTGCCGTGGCTGGTGGGCGAAAATCGAGTTGTTCCGACCGGATATAACAGATGATCTGTTCTATCTGGATTTGGACACAGTTATTGCCGGTGATATACGCCCAATCCTTGAGAATCCACCAACCAGCTTCACCATGCTTAGGGATTTTTACCATCCACAATATCGTGGTAGCGGTGCCCTGTGGATACCAAATAGTGTAAAAGCGCATATCTGGAGTTCATTCTGGCAAGATCCGGAAGGTTGGATTTCTCGTTGTGTCACTACTGAGTGCTGGGGTGATCAGGGGTTCTTACGGAAGGTTATGGGCGATGATACACCAGCATTTCAGGATCTGTATCCAGGATGGTTTGTAAGTTACAAGGCCGATGTTGTGGAACCTGGTTCAAAATATGCGAGCGCGCGTTACTCCAGGGGGAATGGGGCATTACCAAAGGACTGCCGAATAATCTTTTTCCACGGCAAACCGCGACCTCGCGAAGTGTCAGAGGATTGGCTTCCCCTTATCAGCTCATTTTTTGAGCGAGAATCAGAATAATATTGCTCTAATAATTCCATATTTTTAAAACGTGATGTACACTCATCACGTTTTTTATTAGAGCAATCTACAAGGTGCACTATGTGGCCATTCCGACGGAAATATCACTACTGGCTGATCGCCTTTGTTACGCCGACCGGCGGTATCAGGCATGTCATCACCAGGTATCGCAACAAGAGACTCACCTTAGCCAGAATTTTACAGGCTGCCATAGGTGAGGGACTGGATACAAATTGCGTAGTCCTTCCTCCTTCATACTTAGGAAAAATGACCGAAGCACAAGCTAATACGGAACTTTGAAATGATCACTTCAGCACAAAACCAATCAATCGAAAATGTATCTATCCCTGACGTCCTGAATGCCGGTATCCCGGCCGTTATCCAGAACATCCGGGCCGCGCAACGCCGCGTTAGTTGTGATGACCTCACAGCGCGTTTTTTTGATAATGCGGTTCATGCTTCACGCACAGCTTATTGATGTTTATAACGCAGAAGCTGATAGCCATAACTCCCTGGTAGATGCAGCTGAAAATATGCAGTTGGATCTTGGTCTGAAGGGTAAAGAAATTGAAGAGCTTCAGCTGCAAATTGAACATTTGAAACGCCAGCAACAGGACGCGATCGACGATGCGACGCATGACGCCAACCAGCGTGCTGATAATGCCGAACGTATAAGCATTGAGCTGGAAACAAAACTCAATGAAATGACCGCGATGGTTGAACTGCGGAACTCACAGATTTCAACGCTAAAATCTCAATATAAAGAGATCATGAAACTTGATCCTTTTAACCTTGAGAAACGCTATAACAAAGCTAAAAGCGAGCGACAGGAACTTCGTAAGCAGGTCGCCGACCTTAACCAACAGCTCAAAAAAACTATTAAAGATGCAAGCGAGGCGCGCGTGGCATTTGCTAATAAAAAAGCAGAGGTTACCGCGCTGGTTAATGAGAATGCCAAATTTGCGACGCTCAAGAAGGAAATGTATGGCATTACTGAGCGCCGTTTCCCTGCAAGCAAACTTCATCCGACGTTAGGGCAAATCTCCTTCTTCCCGCGCCTCCTGGCTTATGGGATCTCATCGCCTAAAGAGTTCAATAACGAGCGTCCTTATATCGTTTCTAAGCTGGACTTTGCTTATCAGTTCTGCTGCGACATGGGCTATGCCATTGATATCCGAATCAACGAATGGTTGATGCCAAACTTCCAGCCGTTGGCAATTTTCCGCGAGTTCCAGCCGGAAGGTTGGGTAGAGTTCTTCCATGAATTGATCTGTAAAGAGATGGAAAGCCGCCGCCCGGAACTGGTCCGTCGAGTTGAGTGGGCGCAAGAGGTTATGTTGGCAGATGCAGAGCTGCCGTTCGAACCGGAATTCATTGATGATCTGGCAACTAAAGGGCTGCATACCCTGTTTGATGTGGTTACCCGCCGTCATGAGCAGTTGGTTGTCGAATTGGGTTTAGAGGAAACTGCGGCAAGAAGACTTCTCGATGTTTGCTATGCACGTAGCGATGCATGGGAAAAAGAGAACGGCGGCACTATTTACGTTCGCTGATAGTTACAGTGTCACTTTTAATGCTGGTGGAGTGCGCCCACCAGCATTTTTTTCGTCCAATGAGGAGGGCATTTGAGTATTTTCAATAAACACGCACACCAGGAACGTCCGTACATCGTCATAGTAGATATTGATGGAACGATATCAGAGGCAACGGAAGACAGGCTGCATTTACTTCCACCACCTGGCAAAGGTGCATTAACAGAGCACTGGAACGAGTTTAACCTTGCCTGTGACACTGATGCTCCCATCACTCCAGTTATTGATATGGTGCGCCAGTTGTCCAGCATTTACACGCTCTGGTTTGTAACCGGGCGCTGTGAGATAGCCAGGGATAAAACACGAGCTTGGTTGCGTAAGCACGTAACAAATGGGGCTGAGCCTTTGCTATCTATGCGTCCTGCCACCGATGACAGAAATGACGGCCCTGCAAAGATTGATATCCTGAAGAAAATTGGTCTAAGTAAAATTGCGTTCGCGCTGGAAGATAAGATTGAAGTGGCGCGTGTTTTCAGGAGTCACGGCGTACTTACGTTAATGGTCAGGGAATATGAAAATGCGCTTCTTTATCAACGATAATTGCTCTAATAAATCTTGATTTTTAAAACAGAGAAAGTGAAAATAAAAACATGCCGCAAGGCGCGGCATGTATCCAATCAATCACAGGAGCTGAAAATATGAACACGGCATTCAAAATCATTATGGCCGCGATCTATTTCTGGCTGTTCTCTATCACTTTTGGCGGCATCGTCGCGCATGGGTAAGGGGGATGCATGAAAGGCGAAGTGAAAGAGCGCGGCATGATTTTCAACGATGAGATGGTCCGGGCCATCCTCGAAGGAAGGAAAACGCAGACGCGGCGGATAATGAAAAATCAGCCTGCGGAAGTTGGTCCAGAAGCACCAGTGATGGTTAGAAAAATTGGTGCAGGTTTTCAGTGGTACGGGGCTGATGGTGTAAGCAGTGTTTTCAATTGCCCCTTTGGTATCGTCGGCGATCGAATTTGGGTTCGTGAAACATGGGCGATATTAGGCAATGAAGATGGTTGCAGTGTGGACTGGAACGACAACCTTTGTCGTGGCGATGAGAAGAACGCAGCAAGGATTTATCGGGCCAGTTGTGAGCAAAAGCCTGGTGATTACGGTTTATGGTCGATACCAGATGATGCCGACTGGAAACCTCACACAGTGAATGAAAAGTTTGATGGTGGGTGGCGTCCATCAATTCACATGCCGCGATGGGCATCACGCATCCTGTTGGAAATTACCAACGTGCGCGTTGAGCGGTTGAACGATATCAGCGAATGCGATGCAAGGGATGAGGGCATTCCGCCTGCTGGAAGTTTGCTTCCTGATCACCCGGGAACATTCCTTACTCCCAAGGGGGATTTCGCAATGGCCAAGGTTGCGTTCCAGCGCCTGTGGGAATCCATCTACGGCGAAGAAAGCTGGAGTGCTAATCCCTGGGTTTGGGTAATCGAGTTTGAGCGTATTCAGTAGGGCGAGCGTATGCAATCAGTTATTTGTGAGGAAGTCGGCCTGAATAAAGCATCCCCAGCAGAGTTAAGAGCAAGTCTCGAAATGGCGCATAGCCTTGCTCAAATTGGTGTCAGGTTTGTACCAATTCCAGTTGAAACAGATGAAGAATTTCACAGGTTAGCGGCATCGGCAGCACAAAAGCTGGAAATCATGGCAGCGAAAGTAGAGAAAGCTGAAGGAGCGACAAAATGAGCAAGCCAACCGACGAAGAAATAGTTCGGGTGTTGGAAGAACACGGGCGCTGTATGACTTACGTCGTGACCAACTGGCTTAGGGATAAATATCGCACACTCAAAACGGCATACGTTTTGCGTCGTCTAAAGAAACTGGAGTTCGACGGGAAAGTAAAGCGCGTTAACAGTTCTTATATAAGACAAATTTGCTGGGAGGCATCCAGTGAGTAACCGTTTTTACATGATGTGCTTGCGTGAAACTGTGGGTAATAACGCCTCATTCCATTGCCATAACGGCAATGGTTACAGTTCTGATATCGATCGCGCTCATGTTTACACGCTGGAAGAAGCCCAAAAAGCCTGGAATTGTGGTCGAGATATCGATCAGCCTGTTTGCGCTGATAGCGTGGATGCAATGGCTGTGTGGCACGTTGATTGCCAGTACATCCCTACAGAAAGCCTGATTGAGTCAGATTGCACTGCGTATGTGGCCTACAAAAAAGGTAGCTGGAACGGCAACGATGTTTACTGGCTTCAACACGGTGGATTGCCAACAGATGACTTCAGTAAAGCGACCATCTTTAGCGTCGCCAACAAAAACGAACCAGGAATAGTTTGGTTGCCATTTTCCATTGCTGATGCAGCAAAGCGCCGGACGTTCAATATCAATAACTTTAACCGCAGAACAATGGTTCAGGGCGCAGGTTTGGTCATGCCTGACTGGTTGAAAAAGCAAAACAGAAGAAAGAAGTCGCGAAGCGGGAAGGTGCGTTGGAATTGTCCGCATTGCGGAAAAATAACCTGGCAGTACAGCCCATATGATTTTGAAGGCTGTAGTGATTACAACTGTGAAGGATGGCGAGAATGACAATTGACTATCAGGTACTGCGTGAGGCGGCAGAAAAGGCAACGCAAGATGAATGGGTAGCATATATTTTGCCGGGTCATAACGGCATTTATCCTGCGCGCACGTCTGAGGGTAGGCATTGCGGATACTTTATTGACTGGCCTGGCGTCTGTCAGGGGCGGGAGAGCATCAGCATCAGAACCTACGCAGTGAATTGCAATGACGCATGGCTAAACACCTCGGTATTCGATATGCAGATGTTGATGTCATGAAAATTGCTGGAGATGCCCAGCTTTCTACCCCATGCACTGACAGCATCATAAACAGCATTGCAACAGGCATTCGCATCAACGGAGGTGAGTAGTGCGTGTGGCATGTATTGGCTTGTTACCGTACCCGACTCGTTTTTGGGCTTCTGCGCTAATTGCAAAGCCACAGGTCCTGATGGCTGACAACATCACCCCAGCACCAAAGCGCCGCCATACCGGTATTGCAGCGGCACGACGAGCAGCAAAGAGACGCAGGAGAGCAAAGCGATGAAAAACCGTAAGGCAAAACGACTTTTTTTACAGCGACCTGTGCGTGTGGTGGAGCTGGTTATTAGCAACCATAAGATAGCGGTACTCCATCCATTTGGTCAGGTGGCTTTTGCCGCAAAGCGTAAGCCTACTGCGTCACAGAACAGGCGGAAGAAAGGGTACGCAGTAAGATGAAAAACCGTAAAGCAAAGATTCTGTTAGTTCGTAGAAACGCTCCTGGCGTCTGGCAGTGGGTGAGACTCAGCAACCGACGGATGGGGTTGATGAAATATTACGGGATGATGGATTGTGGTTTTTGCAAAAAGCCCAGCGCGGCGCAAAACCGCTGGAAAAACCATTTGCGCACTAAAGGAGAGTGATATGGCGTTAACACACCGCGAACTCTGTCAGATTGCGTACAAGTTCCTTAAGCGCAACGGGTTCAAGGTTTGTTTTCATGACCGCTTTATAGCTGTAACCAGTACCGGAGAACAGCCAGATGCTATGGGGTTCAGAAATTCAGCATCATGCCTGATAGAGGCGAAGTGTTCTCGTGCTGATTTGTTGGCAGATAGAAAAAAGCGTTTTCGTAAAAATCCGTCTCTTGGAATGGGCGACTGGCGATTCTTTATTAGTGAGCCGGGAATTATTTCAATTGAGGATTTACCACCTGGCTGGGGATTACTTCACGTTGTTAACGGAAGAGTACGGAAAGTACATGGGTGGCCCAAGGGTAATTGCTGTTGGGGTAACCCTGAAGATAAACCTTTTATTGGGAATAAGCAGGTTGAATGCGATTACATGTTATCTGCATTAAGGCGCATGGAGTTGAGAGGGCACCTTAATGAAATATATGACGGTGTAATTGTTAATAAGAAAGAAGGAAACGCGGCATGATCACTATTACCAAAGAGCGACTGCTGACAATCAAGCAGTGGCGCGAAACATACGGACCTGATAGCAACGTTGTACTGCCAGCAGAAGAAGCGGAAGAACTGGCGCGTATCGTGCTGGCATCGCTGGAAGCAGAACCTGTTCTGTATCAGTCCTGCACTCGCCCCACCTGGAATAGCGGTGTTCCGTGGACGGAATGGAAAGAACGTAGTCGTGAGTGCTACGAAGACGATTTGCGTTTTACAGACACGCCTGACCATGCCGGTTGGATATACAAATGTCGAAAACTATATACCACTCCGCCAGCGCCGATAGCGTTAGAGGCCATTGAAAACGCAATTGAATACATTCGTAGTATCGCTTTTCACATCGATGAAGACGATTACCACGGCAAACATATTGCGTATTTCATGCGACAAGCATTGGCCTGGCTGGAAGGGCATTCATGCAGCGACGACAGACTGGGTAAAGCCGACAATCAACCAGTACGCGGCAACCAGGCTGCCGAATCCAATCGCGGTAATGAGTGGACCGGCAATCCTGATATTGATAACGCAATCATCATGCTCGACCGCATAGATACGGCGGAAAGTTACGATGATGACCGTATTGAGGCTGTTAAGGCTGTTTTGCGTAGACTGGCAGGCAACTCTCCGGTAACTCCGGATGGTTGGATAAGCTGTAGTGAGCGAATGCCCCCTCAAGATGATTGGATTTTAATTTATTCAAAGCACGGCGAGTATATGGCAGGACAGGTACAAGGGGAATACGTGGAGTTGAGCGACGGCACTTTATCGTGGTTAGGGAACGCCTTGTTCTGGATGCCGCTACCAGAACCGCCGCAGGAGGCGAAATGATGGATGTAAAAGAGAAGGTTTTGCAGGTGATGCGTTCCCGGGCTGCCCTGCAAGATAAAGCTCTCGGCGGGGAATATCCATTCAGGATGGCAACCTGGAATCTGCGGTTGGCAATGGAGAAGGAATTTCCTGATGAAGAATGGCGTTCGGCAGATTTGCGCAAAATTCTTATGGAGCTGGCTAAAGACGGAACAGTATCCAAAGATACCCATGCCAGCCGGATTGGTCAGGCGGTATGGAGACTGGAGGTGAGGTAATGGCTAACCTGCAACTTGCCGTTAAAGGTGAATACTTCGATGCCATGATTCGCGGGGAGAAAACGGAAGAGTATCGCCTGTGTAATGACTACTGGAATAAGCGCCTCGTTAACCGTAAGTATTACCGCCTGATTATCACAAAGGGATATCCGAAGCGCGAAGACTTCAGTCGCAGAATTGACGTCCCGTATAACGGATATGAAATAAAAACAATCACACATCCACACTTCGGTGATAAACCGGTAAAGGTGTTCGCGATAAAAGTGAAGATTAATAGCTAAATTTCAATTAACACGGAGTAATTATGTGGCGCGGTAATAATCATGGCGGAAGTCAGATGATACTTACCGAATATACGTTCGACCACAAAACCAATAAATCACGTTCAGTATATTTGCTTCGGCACAATAGCCGCGTAAGAAATACCGTTCTGGAGCAAAATCTGACCGTTGAAATGGATAATTTGGGAAACTTCAAGCCAACAATATCGCTTGATGATTTTCCGTGTGGTTTAAGCGAAAGAGAAGCAATGCTGAAATTAGCAGAATGGCTACAAAGATTAAGCATTGCTATTGAAGATAACTGGTCTGAACCTTAAATTAATATGATGACACTAAAACATTTTCTTGACCGCCCATTATGGGCGGCAGCCGCAGGCTATGACTTTAATTATATGGATTGCATGTCTTATACTGCCAATGCATACGACCATTCGTTCAGCCTGCTGTTTAATTCTTTAAGAATATTGCCGGAAACAGAAGTTGGAGAGCTTCATTTATGGATATTGGGCTTTATCGCGGCTGGAGTTGGTATTGCCGTATGGCCTTTTATTTTCTGGCTGGTGGCTGTTGTAGTGTGGTTTAAGTGCAAGACGTACCGGAAAAAGTATTTCTTAGGTGATGGAATGACTGATATTGCCAAAATGAACATTGAAAAATGGACTAAGGAATGTGAAAAGAAATGGCGCAAAAAGAAATGACCAGAATCACTGAAGAGCGTATATCAGAGATTATTTCCCGTATCGAAATGTATGGTCACGGTGCTGGATATACGGCAGATGAAGTATTGGCACTTGCCCAAATGGCTTTGGCGGCTTGCAAAGATGATAAAAAAATGAAGCTTATCGACTTGTTAGTGAAGGAGCTGCCTAAGTGCGGCGGGTGGCCTGATGGAATGAGTTATTGTTACCTACCCAGTGTCAATTTAATGGCACCATGCGCGACTTTTGCTTTTGGCTCAGACCACAAAAAAGACACTTTCTTTGGGCGCAATTTTTGTTGTGAGATTGAGCTTCCAATTGGTGGCCTTGATAGCGATGAATACCAGTCAGTTGTCACTCGCGAACAATACGAATCAGCTCTCATAGCGTCGCAGAAAGTCGAGTTCAATGGTGATGAACTTGAAAGTAAGACTTACAGGTTGGATTTTGGGCAATGGCTGGAACAGCAACGCGGGAAAATCGATGTGGACTGTGGTTGTGTGTCCACTGAAACATTCATGCACTGGCTGTGGGTAGCTTACGAGGCTGGCAACTATCCGGATATTCCGGATAGTTCGGTGCCAGCGCCAGGAAAGGGCGTCACCGGTGAACGTATCCGCATTAAGCCGCATGTTTATCGCGAACTGGTTAACCGTCTCCACGATACAGCGATCAAGTGTGCTGGCACCCAGCAATTACGAGAAAGAATTAGCCGTGTTTTGGGCGACGTTATTACACCAGATCATCATAAACAAGCCGAGAAAAGTGACCTGGAAAGGTGTCACCTTGAGGCGGCATTAAACATTAAGCCGGGGCATACGCTTGGCATTATTGATGCACTATTGGTTCATAAGATGGCCAGGGCTTTATTGCCGCTGGTGGCTGAAAAGCATGAGGTGGACCATGCCAACGAAAGCTGAATTACAGGTGCGCGTAGATGAGCTTGAAAAAGAGAACGCGAGCCTCAAAAAATGCTGTCGCGGGCGGAAAGGGAATTATCAGGCAAATTATTGCCAGAAGAACTGCCACCAGCAGATATACCTGATCGAGTGTCCTGGTGGATGAAGTATTTCCGTGCACCGTGGGAGGCGTTTTGGTGCTACGACCAACGCAGATGGTGTGATGAACTTGATAGCAATTTTCCCTACTTTGCGGAAGGGAACACCTGCCCTCAATGCAGGGGATAGCATTTGACGAAATCGATCACCCTATCCTGAACTTCAGAAAGAAGGTCTTTTTCACGCGCCAGGACGTCAGGATATTGACGTTCTGGCCTTACCAGATGCCGGAGCTTCCCATTAAGCAGAATGGCCTCAGAAAACACTTTTACGCTGTGCTTTATCCCCTCTGTTTCACTTTTCAGCGTCAAAATAAAGCGCAATTGCTTATTAGCCTGATTCGGATTCAATACACGAATTTGCAGTTCGTCTATGCTGTTCCGCAATGGGATTGATGCCACCACACTGGTGCAGTCTCTGATTGTCTGAATTGAACGGCTAACATTGAGAACGTTATTGTGCATGTGCCTGATCCACTAACTCCTGGAGGTTTCTTGTGTCAGATCGAAATATAGCAGCTAAAAGCCAGGAAGAGCGAGACAAGGTGAACGTAGACCTTGCCGCCAGCGGCGTTGCTTACAAAGAACGGCTGAATATACCTGTGATTGCAGAGCAGGTGGCCCGTGAGCAACCGGAAAACCTGCGCGCCTATTTCATGGAACGGCTACGGCACTACCGGCAGTTAAGCCTCCAGTTGCCAAAAGGGAGCGATCCGGTGTATCAGAACGAGGATGCACCAAAAAAATAACGGCAAGATGGGGGAGAAATGTGATTAGCCCCCAGCGTGGCGCGCCTACAAACCCCGCTTTCACAAACTATGCCTTTTCAATGTATACTGTATGAATAAACAGTATCATTGAGGTAAAACGCTATGGGCTTCCCTTCTCCTGCGGCGGATTATGTTGAAAGCCGAATTTCTCTTGATCAGCAGATAATTAGACATCCTTCAGCGACCTACTTCATGCGGGCAGCTGATAGCCATCACCGTGAGGGAATATTGCAGGGTGCTTTGCTGGTGGTTGATTCCTCGCTTACTCCGGTTGATGGTTCTCTGCTTGTGTGCGCTATGGAGGGTGAATATCGCATAAAGAGATACAGGAAGTATCCGCGCCAGCACCTGGAGGACTTAAGCACCGGGAAGAAAGAGGCGTTACCAGTAGATGACGATGGATACACGGGCAGTAATGCTGTTTTTGGTGTGATCACTCATGTCATCAATGATGCCCGAAGTGGGGAATTTGATGATTGTCCGGTTATTTAAGCTGCAAAGTGCTGGTGCTTTATGCCTGTGAAGTTTATAATTGTGTACACATAACGAGTACACGAGGTGTTTATGCAATCCATTAACTTCCGTACCGCGCGTGGCAACCTTTCTGAAGTGCTCAACAATGTTGAAGCCGGGGAAGAGGTTGAAATCACCCGCAGAGGCCGTGAGCCAGCAGTAATTGTCAGCAAGGCTACTTTCGAAGCCTACAAAAAAGCGGCGCTGGATGCTGAATTTGCATCCCTGTTTGACACCCTGGACTCCACCAACAAGGAACTGGTTAACCGATAATGAGACATATATCACCGGAAGAACTTGTTGCGCTTCATGATGCGAATATAAGCCGCTACGGCGGCCTGCCTGGCATGTCAGATCCGGGTAGGGCAGAGGCCATTATCGGGAGAGTTCAGGCCAGAGTTGCCTACGAAGAGATCACCGACCTTTTCGAAGTCTCCGCCACCTACCTGGTGGCTACAGCGAGAGGGCATATATTCAATGATGCCAATAAGCGTACCGCGCTAAACAGTGCGCTGCTATTTCTACGCCGTAACGGGGTGCAGGTATTTGATTCACCTGAACTGGCAGACCTTACTGTAGGCGCTGCGACTGGCGAGATATCTGTATCTTCTGTCGCCGACACGTTACGTAGATTGTATGGTTCTGCGGAGTAGATTAATGGCACGCAAATACAACAAATTGTCCCTTGAAGCGTTAAAGATGCTTCTTGATGGCGTGAGTCGCCGCAAGGTAAAGCAATACCTGGTTGGTAAGCAAATTGGAGTCAGGACCGCTATTGCTGTGTTATGCCGTCAGGAAATGGTTGTGCTTAAACAGAGAATGCCGGGCAGCAGATAAAGCCCAATCAGTGATTAAAGGTGTGATGTGAAAGCCGTAATTACTCCCTTTGTACAGAAAGAGCTTGGCCTCGCCACGTTCAAAGTGGATCAGGAGGTCAGAAAACTGGTGGAGGCTGGCCGTAAATTTATCATGGAGCCGGTGCCGCGTGAGTTAATCGAGCACATGGAAGACGGCCTCGTTGTTACCGAGCAAACCATGGCAACAAATGAGGCGTTGCAGCCGTTTTTTAACAGCGATGAACTGTTTCGCCGTATTGGTGGAATTGACGCGCTGGTGGCGTGGTTGCGTAGGAAAGAGGGTCAATGCCAGGCCGCAGATCGTAGTTGGTGTGACAACCATATTGTCCACGCTGAACGAGACAATAGCGCGGTGTTGTTGTGCTGGCATCACGATAACCATTACCGGATGCGTGGTTTTAATGAGCTGAAAGAAACGCTGCACAATAATCGCGTTAACTGGATACTGGATGTCGCCCGTCAGGAAATGGGCCTTTCAAATAGCCATGATTTAAGTATTCAGGAGCTGTGCTGGTGGGCTTTCATGCGCAACATGATGCACCTGATGCCGGAAGAAGTCTGCCGCATATCAATAAATAAGATGAAGGCTACTCCGCAGGATAGCGGACCTCTGAAAGAGGCGGATATTCGCCCGTATGACGATCGCGCTACAGCATATGTTCAGATGATGGAAGAACGCGCCGCGCCGATGCGTGCAAAAGTATGCCCTGTGGATGTTGACTCCGACCCTGGCATGGCGCATTTCAAAATACCAAAACTGCAATCGCTAAAATTACCTGAGTACATGGACTTTGTTGCTTCCCGTCCATGCTGTGGGTGTGGAGCTGCGGGAGCTGGCGCTCACATTACGCCTTATATCGTTCGTCATAGTCGATTATGCGCGCATGACATTTACGCAATTCCTCTGTGCCAGTCATGCCAGCGTGATATTGAGCGTGACCGCGATAATTGGGAGAAGACGCACGGTAGGTTGGCGATGCATCAACGATTGTTCTTTGATTACGCGCTTGGAGTGGGCGTTATCACAAGTCATTCGTCGAGTGTTAGATAAAATTGCTCTAATGTATTGCTATTTCTTTAATCGAGGGTATTATATTCCACGTTGATTAGTTGACATGGGCTAATCAGTAGGTGACAGGATGTTACTTAACTGGCAGGGACGCCACTTCATGGAAATAAATCACTCACGAATAACATCGTACGAGATTGCGGATTACATGATCCGCACTAAATCTCTTCTATCAGCGAAAGAACTCGCAGCAATTCTTGAAAAGGAATACCCGCATCTGGATGTCGATAAGCGCGATGTTTATCTGCGCTTAAAGGCTATCGCTGTGTCTAAGTATTCGTCTGTTTTGATAGATGACAGTACACGCCCACGTAGATTTCAGATCCACTCTCTGAATCCTGAATTCTTTCGCCGTAGCCGCGCTCCGCGCCGGTTTGATGAAAAACTCCAGAACGAACTCTATATGACGCAGGACGAAAAGGAACGCCGGGAGCACCAGCCTTGGGTAATGGCGCGTCAACTTTTCAATAAGGTGGCCCGTCAGCACCGTCATTACGGTAATGCCACATCCGCACGTATCTGATTGATTGCTTGCCCGTTCCGGGCCTTTTGACATGTGACTTTCGTTACCCTCGCGTCAAAAAGAGTTTTTACGAAAGGAAGCATAAGTGACCTGGGACGATCACAAGAAGAATTTTGCTCGCCTGGCGCGAGATGGTGGTTACACCATCGCACAGTATGCCGCCGAGTTTAATCTTAACCCTAATACCGCACGTCGTTATCTCCGTGCCTTCAAAGAAGACACCAGGACTACGGACAGCCGCAAGCCAAATAAGCCAGTCAGGAAGCCACTAAAAAGCATGATCATTGATCACTCTAATGATCAACATGCAGGTGATCACATTTCGGCTGAAATAGCGGAAAAACAAAGAGTTAATGCCGTTGTCAGTGCCGCAGTCGAGAATGCGAAGCGCCAAAATAAGCGCATAAATGATCGTTCAGATGATCATGACGTGATCACCCGCGCCCACCGGACCTTACGTGATCGCCTGGAACGCGACACCCTGGATGATGATGGTGAACGCTTTGAATTCGAAGCTGGCGATTACCTGATAGATAACGTTGAAGCGCGGAAGGCCGCGCGCGCTATGTTGCGTCGGTCCGGGGCCGATGTTCTGGAAACCACTCTTCTGGAAAAGTCTCTTTCTCATCTCCTTATGCTGGAGAACGCCAGGGATACGTGTATTCGCCTAGTGCAGGAAATGCGCGATCAGCAAAAAGACGATGATGAAGGTACTCCGCCTGAATACCGTATCGCGAGCATGCTAAACAGCTGTTCCGCGCAGATAAGCAGCCTGATCAACACCATTTACAGCATCCGGAATAACTATCGAAAAGAAAGCCGGGAGGCGGAAAAGCACGCTTTATCTATGGGGCAAGCTGGCATTGTTAAGCTGGCATACGAACGAAAGCGTGAAAATAACTGGTCAGTGCTGGAAGCGGCTGAATTCATCGAGGCGCATGGAGGAAAAGTGCCTCCCCTGATGCTGGAGCAAATCAAAGCCGATCTGCGTGCTCCTAAGACCAATACCGATGATGAGGAAAACCAAACAGCATCTGGCGCTCCATCACTTGAAGATCTGGATAAAATCGCGCGAGAACGGGCCGCCAGCCGCCGCGCTGATGCCGCATTGTGGATTGAGCATCGTAGAGAAGAAATTGCCGATATCGTCGATACAGGTGGTTATGGTGATGTCGATGCGGAAGGCATATCAAACGAAGCATGGCTTGAACAGGATCTGGACGAAGACGAGGAGGAAGACGAAGAAGTTACCCGCAAACTGTACGGGGATGATGATTAATGGCCAGAAGTTGCGTAACGGACCCACGTTGGCGCGAGCTTGTGGCGCTATATCGTTATGACTGGATTGCGGCCGCTGATGTGTTGTTTGGGAAGACACCAACCTGGCAGCAGGATGAGATCATTGAGTCCACGCAGCAGGACGGCAGTTGGACAAGTGTGACCTCCGGCCATGGTACTGGTAAATCGGATATGACGAGTATCATTGCAATACTCTTCATCATGTTTTTCCCCGGCGCTCGCGTCATTCTGGTCGCTAACAAAAGACAGCAAGTCCTTGATGGTATTTTCAAATACATAAAGAGCAATTGGGCTACTGCTGTTAGCAGATTCCCGTGGTTGTCAAAGTATTTCATTCTTACAGAAACGTCTTTTTTTGAGGTGACTGGCAAGGGTGTTTGGACAATATTGATAAAGTCCTGTCGCCCCGGGAATGAGGAGGCGTTGGCTGGTGAACACGCCGATCATCTCTTGTATATCATCGACGAAGCGTCGGGTGTGAGTGATAAAGCATTCAGTGTGATAACAGGTGCGCTGACCGGTAAGGATAACCGTATTCTGCTTCTTTCCCAGCCTACGCGACCTTCAGGCTATTTCTACGATTCACACCACAGACTAGCTATTCGCCCGGGAAATCCTGATGGATTGTTTACTGCGATAATACTGAATAGTGAAGAATCTCCGCTTGTAGATGCAAAATTTATACGAGCAAAACTTGCGGAGTATGGCGGTCGTGATAACCCCATGTACATGATCAAAGTACGTGGTGAATTTCCCAAATCTCAAGATGGCTTTCTTCTTGGTCGTGATGAGGTTGAGCGGGCGACGCGGCGAAAGGTCAAGATTGCCAAAGGATGGGGCTGGGTTGCATGTGTTGACGTTGCTGGTGGCACAGGACGAGATAAGTCCGTTATTAATATCATGATGGTGTCCGGCCAGCGAAATAAACGCCGTGTAATCAACTATCGTATGCTGGAATACACAGACGTTACAGAAACGCAGTTAGCCGCCAAGATTTTCGCAGAATGTAACCCAGAACGGTTCCCGAACATAACCATAGCTATTGATGGCGATGGCTTGGGGAAATCGACGGCTGATCTAATGTACGAACGCTATGGCATTACCGTCCAGCGTATCCGCTGGGGTAAAAAGATGCACAGCCGTGAAGATAAAAGCCTTTATTTCGATATGCGCGCTTTCGCGAATATTCAGGCGGCAGAAGCTGTAAAATCAGGGCGTATGAGGCTTGATAAGGGGGCTGCGACTATAGAGGAAGCATCAAAGATACCGGTAGGGATAAATTCCGCAGGTCAATGGAAGGTGATGTCAAAGGAAGATATGAAGAAAAAACTCAACCTGCACTCACCGGACCATTGGGATACATATTGTTTCGCTATGTTGGCGAACTATGTTCCCCAGGATGAAGTGCTTAGCGTCGAAGACGAAGCGCAGGTTGATGAAGCTCTGGCATGGCTTAATGAATAACTCATTAACCATGCCGGATAGAAACTATTGCGCGCTTTCGGGGTTGTCGTTTACTGGCTGCCCCTTCTTAGTTTTACGGCTGCGCGTAACTGATGCGGCTGATTTGACCTTTTTCTCTTCGCGAGTGATGGCAATTTGTTTTTTTACATTTTCAATATCTGCCAGGCGATATATTTTTGCCTGCGGCCAGCGGTCGCAGATGATCGGTTCTATAGAGTCATAAAGGCTAAATTTTGCTTTCTCGAATTCACCGTTGATGATGATTCCATCACGGAGAGTTTCATCGCAGATAAACACACCACACAGCGGCACATGGTAACTAACTGATTTACCATCATTGTAGTTAGGGCTACTGGAAATGTAATGGACGCGCAGCATTGTTTCGCTAAAGCCGTGTACACGCATACGGAATTTTTCATCCTCCGGGTACTGCTTCATTAGCTCTTTTGTTGCTTCCAGGTTCTCTATGTATTTCGCACTGTGCTCATTGATCCCCGCGCTTTTCTGGATGCGAATGTCCTTATCAATCAGATGAATAATGCGGCCAGCGGTCATGTTGACGCTGTTCACAGCTTCTGTCTGATAAGTTGTAACCTTACGCACACCGCGAAGGATGTTAGGCACTGGATATAAAATAGTCTTTGGGATATTGAGGTCTGGGTACTGTTCCAGTTCTCGCGCCATTAAAGTCCATTTATCAATTTCAGCCTGAATGCTGTCCGTTTCTTTGAACGGCAGAACGACAACCGGGCGTACAGGACGACCGTCGCTGGCGGCATCAACGTGTTGGGCGCGTGCAACAGCTTTTTTTAGAAAGAGATCCCTGAAGCTGACGAACTCCTGGTACAGTTGTTCGCCGTAGACATAATTTATCATTGATCCTCCTCCAGAATTGACATGGCCAACAACTCACAGCGGATTACACTGGGAGTTGTTGGCCACCATTATAGAAGGATCCAACGAAAATAATAGATTTATTAGTGCATTTATTGTGAGTCTGGCTGGTTAGTGGCCATGAGATATTCGATTGTGTCAGTGAGATCATCCAGGTCGTCTTGGGTGATGCGGTACTCCTGATTGGATATCTTTGAGTAGTGTTCAGCAATGGCGCGGGCAGCGTCGGTTTCGGCAGGGTCTACAGATAAAGCGTTAGAGCAATGTCTAACGTCGTCGATGGTTGGTGGAATGAAAGCCATAATTATGCCTCACTGTATTGACAACACAGAGCCTGAAGCTCTGACCTACTGTTTCACCCATGATCCATGCTGGGGTAATCTAACAACATTGCGCTGTGTGTAAGATGAGCAATGCATAGCTGTAATGCCGTTGTATAAGGTTTCCCTGTTTGCTCATTTCCTTCTGAGCCGCTCTACAACGCTGAAGACACATTAAATAGTGAATCCAAAGTCGTATTACGAAACGGCGGCAAAACTATAATTTATTAGAGCAATTGTCAAACAACAATGAAAAACAATCCAGTTTTTGGCTGGTGGAGTGGGATTTTTCTCTCAAAATTTATTGCTCTAATAATTCTTGATTTTTATGCGCAGCTGGACGTAAACTCCTCTTCGGACCTAATAACTTCGTATAGCATACATTATACGAAGTTATCTTAAGGGTTATTGAACATGATCAATTTACCTGTAAATCCATACAGTTCAATACCTTATCAGGTTAAATAGTGATCACTTGATCATTTGATCAAGGTTGCGCTACGTAAAATCTGCGAAATGTTGGCAGTGTTAGTGCTCCAGATTTCGCGTAGCGCACTTAGCACCACCAATCAATCAGAGGTGAAAAATGGGATATTCAGCTGCTAAAGTGTCCACTCATCTTGAGCTTGAGAAAAACCGTGGTTACTGGCGGGCAAAAGGGTTTGATCGTGATAGTTGCCAACTGTCATTATCGCGCGGTGAAGAGAAAATAGAACGCACGCGCGGTCGCTGGCGTTTCTATGACGAGAACCATAAACAGGTAAAGGCAGAGCCAATCCTGTACACTTTACTTAAAACTATTATCTGAGTGTTAAATGTCCAATTTACTGACCGTACACCAAAATTTGCCTGCATTACCGGTCGATGCAACGAGTGATGAGGTTCGCAAGAACCTGATGGACATGTTCAGGGATCGCCAGGCGTTTTCTGAGCATACCTGGAAAATGCTTCTGTCCGTTTGCCGGTCGTGGGCGGCATGGTGCAAGTTGAATAACCGGAAATGGTTTCCCGCAGAACCTGAAGATGTTCGCGATTATCTTCTATATCTTCAGGCGCGCGGTCTGGCAGTAAAAACTATCCAGCAACATTTGGGCCAGCTAAACATGCTTCATCGTCGGTCCGGGCTGCCACGACCAAGTGACAGCAATGCTGTTTCACTGGTTATGCGGCGGATCCGAAAAGAAAACGTTGATGCCGGTGAACGTGCAAAACAGGCTCTAGCGTTCGAACGCACTGATTTCGACCAGGTTCGTTCACTCATGGAAAATAGCGATCGCTGCCAGGATATACGTAATCTGGCATTTCTGGGGATTGCTTATAACACCCTGTTACGTATAGCCGAAATTGCCAGGATCAGGGTTAAAGATATCTCACGTACTGACGGTGGGAGAATGTTAATCCATATTGGCAGAACGAAAACGCTGGTTAGTACCGCAGGTGTAGAGAAGGCACTTAGCCTGGGGGTAACTAAACTGGTCGAGCGATGGATTTCCGTCTCTGGTGTAGCTGATGATCCGAATAACTACCTGTTTTGCCGGGTCAGAAAAAATGGTGTTGCCGCGCCATCATCCACCAGCCAGCTATCAACTCGCGCCTTGGAAGGGATTTTTGAAGCAACTCACCGATTGATTTACGGGGCAAAAGATGACTCTGGTCAGCGATACCTGGCCTGGTCTGGACATAGTGCCCGTGTCGGTGCCGCGCGAGATATGGCCCGCGCCGGAGTTTCAATACCGGAGATCATGCAAGCTGGTGGCTGGACCAACGTAAATATTGTCATGAACTACATTCGTAACCTGGATAGTGAAACGGGGGCAATGGTGCGTCTGCTGGAAGATGGCGACTAGCCGTTTATTTACGCTTGATTGCTCTAATTATTTGATATTTATGGTGACACATGCGGAAGGATTTCAAAATAGACGGAAAATATGTGGTGCTGTCTGTAAGCTCTCAAATTCAGTCACCATCTGTCATTGTCACCGTAAAGTTGAGCGATAGGATGCCTGATATCGACTCGATATCTGTTGCGTTCCCCGTTAAAAGCATGCGGAGTGCTGAACATTTTGTGATGAATGCAACGGAGGAGGAAGCGCGGCGCGGGCTTACTAGAGTGATGGCGGAATTTGGCGAACTCCTGGGTAAGGTAAACAATGCCCTTTCAATCAGTTCAGCAAGATCCAAAGCGTTAACAGCTTCCATGATGAAATAAAAAAGCCTGGCAAGGAGCCAGGCTGCACAAAAGAGCGGGTTTGTATTGGGGTCTGACGCTCAGTGGAACGAAAACTCACGTTAAGGGATTTTGGTCATGAGATTATCAAAAAGGATCTTCACCTAGATCCTTTTAAATTAAAAATGAAGTTTTAAATCAATCTAAAGTATATATGAGTAAACTTGGTCTGACAGTTACCAATGCTTAATCAGTGAGGCACCTATCTCAGCGATCTGTCTATTTCGTTCATCCATAGTTGCCTGACTCCCCGTCGTGTAGATAACTACGATACGGGAGGGCTTACCATCTGGCCCCAGTGCTGCAATGATACCGCGAGACCCACGCTCACCGGCTCCAGATTTATCAGCAATAAACCAGCCAGCCGGAAGGGCCGAGCGCAGAAGTGGTCCTGCAACTTTATCCGCCTCCATCCAGTCTATTAATTGTTGCCGGGAAGCTAGAGTAAGTAGTTCGCCAGTTAATAGTTTGCGCAACGTTGTTGCCATTGCTGCAGGCATCGTGGTGTCACGCTCGTCGTTTGGTATGGCTTCATTCAGCTCCGGTTCCCAACGATCAAGGCGAGTTACATGATCCCCCATGTTGTGCAAAAAAGCGGTTAGCTCCTTCGGTCCTCCGATCGTTGTCAGAAGTAAGTTGGCAGCAGTGTTATCACTCATGGTTATGGCAGCACTGCATAATTCTCTTACTGTCATGCCATCCGTAAGATGCTTTTCTGTGACTGGTGAGTACTCAACCAAGTCATTCTGAGAATAGTGTATGCGGCGACCGAGTTGCTCTTGCCCGGCGTCAACACGGGATAATACCGCACCACATAGCAGAACTTTAAAAGTGCTCATCATTGGAAAACGTTCTTCGGGGCGAAAACTCTCAAGGATCTTACCGCTGTTGAGATCCAGTTCGATGTAACCCACTCGTGCACCCAACTGATCTTCAGCATCTTTTACTTTCACCAGCGTTTCTGGGTGAGCAAAAACAGGAAGGCAAAATGCCGCAAAAAAGGGAATAAGGGCGACACGAAAATGTTGAATACTCATACTCTTCCTTTTTCAATATTATTGAAGCATTTACCAGGGTTATTGTCTCATGAGCGGATACATATTTGAATGTATTTAGAAAAATAAACAAATAGGGGTTCCGCGCACATTTCCCCGAAAAGTGCCACCTGACGTCTAAGAAACCATTATTATCATGACATTAACCTATAAAAATAGGCGTATCACGAGGCCCTTTCGTCTTCAAGAATTTTATAAACCGTGGAGCGGGCAATACTGAGCTGATGAGCAATTTCCGTTGCACCAGTGCCCTTCTGATGAAGCGTCAGCACGACGTTCCTGTCCACGGTACGCCTGCGGCCAAATTTGATTCCTTTCAGCTTTGCTTCCTGTCGGCCCTCATTCGTGCGTTCTAGGATCCTCCGGCGTTCAGCCTGTGCCACAGCCGACAGGATGGTGACCACCATTTGCCCCATATCACCGTCGGTACTGATCCCGTCATCAATGAACCGGACTGCCACGCCCTGAGCGTCAAATTCCTTTATCAGTTGGATCATATCGGCAGTGTCGCGGCCAAGACGGTCGAGCTTCTTAACCAGAATGACATCACCTTCCTCCACCTTCATCCTCAGCAAATCCAGCCCTTCCCGGTCTGTTGAACTGCCGGATGCCTTATCGGTAAATATACGGTTTGCTTTCACACCTGCGTCTTTGAGTGCTCTGACCTGAAGATCAAGAGACTGCTGACTGGTTGAGACCCGAGCGTAACCAAAAAGTCGCATAAAAATGTACCTTAAATCGAATATCGGACAACTCATGTCTATTATTACAAATTTACGATTTAATAGACATATTAATGTAACAGTTTTACGATGTCCGATAATTTATAACATTTCGTACGGTTGGAAAAATGTTACTAAATGCCCGTCAGGCAGGGAGGCCGATATGCCCGTTGACTTTCTGACCACTGAGCAGACTGAAAGCTATGGCAGATTCACCGGTGAACCGGATGAGCTTCAGCTGGCACGATATTTTCACCTTGATGAAGCAGACAAGGAATTTATCGGAAAAAGCAGAGGTGATCACAACCGTCTGGGCATTGCCCTGCAAATTGGATGTGTCCGTTTTCTGGGCACCTTCCTCACCGATATGAATCATATTCCTTCCGGCGTCCGGCATTTTACCGCCAGACAGCTCGGGATTCGTGATATCACCGTTCTTGCAGAATACGGTCAGAGGGAAAATACCCGCCGTGAGCATGCAGCGCTGATACGTCAGCACTATCAGTATCGTGAATTTGCCTGGCCCTGGACATTTCGCCTTACCCGTCTTTTATATACCCGGAGCTGGATAAGCAACGAACGTCCTGGCCTGCTTTTCGATCTGGCGACAGGGTGGCTTATGCAACATCGTATTATTCTCCCCGGAGCCACTACGCTGACCCGGTTGATTTCAGAGGTAAGGGAAAAGGCGACGTTGCGCCTGTGGAACAAACTGGCACTGATACCGTCAGCCGAACAGCGTTCACAGCTGGAGATGCTGCTGGGGCCAACTGATTGCAGCCGCCTGTCTTTACTGGAATCACTGAAAAAGGGCCCTGTGACCATCAGTGGTCCGGCGTTTAATGAAGCAATTGAACGCTGGAAAACTCTGAACGATTTTGGCCTGCATGCTGAAAACCTGAGTACACTCCCGGCTGTGCGCCTGAAAAATCTCGCACGTTATGCTGGTATGACTTCGGTGTTCAATATTGCCAGGATGTCACCGCAGAAAAGGATGGCGGTTCTGGTTGCCTTTGTCCTTGCATGGGAAACGCTGGCGCTGGATGATGCATTGGACGTTCTGGACGCCATGCTGGCCGTTATCATCCGTGACGCCAGAAAGATTGGGCAGAAAAAACGGCTCCGCTCGCTGAAGGATCTGGATAAATCTGCATTGGCGCTCTCCCCTGCATTGCCTGCTATATGCATGGAGTAATATCTGAAGAGGTGTCTCTGCACCATATCTCCGGTCGTACCGCGCCGGGTTGTCACAAAAAGCAGTTGCCACTTTGTAGATGGCACCACCAGCATGCAGCACCGGCTGAAGTAAGAGAAAAATACCCCTGGCTGGTCCCTGTTCATGCCGATGGTGTGGTTGGAGGCAAGAAAGAATTCACCTTGCTGAACAAGTCAGAGATGGAGTTACTGGCTGACGCCTATGAGATGGCAAACATCATGCACTAATAAATATATTATTTTTAATGATAAATGATTGACAACTGACAAGTGACTTCAGTCAGAATCATCACACGCCCGGTACGGATGGATCCCTTTTCAAATATTCCATGGACGGCACAGTCTGAGTACCGGGCGCTACCTTCAGTTGTATTGCTAAGCCGCCGCTGGTGGCTTTTCTTTTTTGTAGGGGGCGCTATGGATAAGAAAATATGCGTTGTTTCGATGAGCGTCGGCAAACCGGCGTCAATGACTGCTGCATGGATCAATAACGAGCTGATAATGGCTGAGCGGACCAGCTACCCTGAACGCCGCCGCGATATGGAACTCCAGCTGCTGCGCGAATTGCGAGAAAAAGAGGAAAAGGGTTTTATCGTGCTGGTGGAAGAGGAAAACAGCTTTATTACTGGTCGAGTTGGCCAGCGTGTAAGGTTGCGCGATCCCTTCATGAACGGCAGGCCGGTACTGATTGAAGCAATGCAGATTTACAAGGAGCTGGAACGCCAGAAAGCGATCAAGTTACCGCGCAAGGAATCCGGCAAATACATCCTCCACCAAAGCATCTTCGATTCCGAACACGATAAAAAAGGCGATGAATTTTTCAACATCAACTGGAGCGAAATAACGACAGAGCATGTTCTGACGTTACTATGTTGCTTTGCGACGGAATACAACAACGTTGCCAGCGCCGAGTACATCAGGGCAATGGCTTCTGAAGTGGATAGTCGTGATGACTCATCGCTGATAGCGTCATATATAAACATCATCAAGAAAACTCAAATTATGGGATGCGCTAGAGTTCCTCAAGGAATACTCACCGGAAAGAATAATATTCTATAACCTACGAAGGTTATTTGTTACTTTCTGCGTAAACCCACAACTAACCTTCCTAAGTTAAGGAAGGTATTTATCATGAAGTGTAGACATAAGCGTATTATTACATGGGCTTAACCACAACCTTTCCGTATATATCAAGTTTTGATTGTAATACGTTGACGTGAGACAATTCTTTATTCGAACTAACTTTATCTAAAATTATATTTTTATCTTTTTCAGTCATGTTATACCCTAAGGTAATTTGCTTGAATGCAGAAAAAGGAATTTTCTTTAAGTTAATTTCATGATAGTCATGAAAAACATCAGGATACTCATTCAATAGGCAATCATCAATCGATGGAGAGACAATGCTTCCTATTTTTCTCTCGCAATCAGCCAATGGAAAAATAATTCTACTTTCATTTTCAGGAAGCCACTCTTCACCTTTTGTATAAAGAAGCCTATTAATAAAAAGCTCGCGAACTGGATCTCGATTTAAGATCCCATGCAATGTATTATCTTTATTCTTTATATCTATATTCCTCGATGGCGCAGGATAGCCATTAAATCGCACAGCGCCTTTATAATAGGTTACAGATGCTCTATCTTCTGGATTATAACTAACATCACACGGCCGATATATTTTAAAAAAATCGTGTGTTTCATCGAAAACTACAGCAAACCCCTTTCCTATCGATGCATAATGAGTCCACATGTGTAGATTGCAATCACTTTTTGATAGAGAGAATACACCAAGATGACAGCTTACGGCTTCTACTAAATAATCGTTAAGGTACGTTACTATTTCTTGGAGTTTAGATTCATCATATGAATCCATTGAGGTAAAACCTTCATTGATTAACAAGTGTGGAAAATCCTCTCCGTATCGTTTCCCGCAAGGTTTTAAATAATACTCTAACTCTTGTATAGATGGGACATAAGATGGATCTCGTTGCATTTTCTTAAATTCATTTCTAGCCCATGCGTAATCGGCTGGTGAAAATTTATTAAAAAATGGAAGAAGTCGCGACTCACTCGACGGATCATTAAGATACTTTGGTTGCGTTGCTCTAAAGAAACCATCCTCCAGACAAGATGTTCTAATGTGCATGCCCGGCCAAGGTTTTTCCATATAACTCTCGCCTATATATTTAACTAACACTGTATATCGATCCTGTTGTTTAAGCCCATATCATATGGGCTTTAAATGATTATTAATCAGCGTTCAGAAGCAATGCGTTATCTATGATGATCTGCTCCCATTCTTCGAATGCCCGGTCGCGGACGCCCTGGGGAACACTGTTAGTTTTGAAATCGACGACCGTCCGCCATTTTCCGTCAGGACGGTACATGCGCAGAGCTTTACTTCCCCCTTCCCTGCGCACCTCAACGTTATGCTTATCAGCAAACTCTTGCAATGCTCGTAGCGTCCCATGCTTTACTGTGTAGTATCGCTTCTTCAAGTTTTCTCTCCAGCCTGTGCCAAGGCTTCAACTTCCAAATCGTAAGACTCAAACTCATAGTCCTGGTCGTCAACCTCTTCAGGCACTGGCAGTAAATGCCAGGCTGAGTATATCTGACCATTATCAAAACGCTCCTGGCTGTAGAGCGTCGCAGCTATGAGCGTCAGCGCCGGGCGGTCATAACGGTAAATTTTGCGAACGTCACGGTCAACGAGACGACCGAAATTACCATAACCGCGCTCCAGTAATAATTTTTTAATTTCCGGCCAGTATGGGCCATAGCTGCGGTACAGGCGGGGATTTTTCAGTAATCGCCCGCGTAGCCCTGACAGGAAGAAATCAACGTATTCGTCTTCTGTCTTTCCTAACAACGCTGTACGGAGTACCGCCTCAAGATATGTTTTATTCGGTTTTATTGTATCAGATAGTGTGGCCATATTATGCGACGCCCGGCGAACCGGGCGCTCCTGTTATGCGTATTGTTGGATGACGGCCAGAACGTCCGCCACGTTGTGTTTTGTCTCGATAATCCACCAGTTACCCGGGAAATCGCTGTTCTTCGCCTTCGCTGGCAGCCAGCGAGCGCCGAATTTCGCCTTGATTGCGTCTTTCGCACGGAAAAGAACGCCTTTCATGCCTGAGGCTTCCTGAAGCCCAAATACCTCGCCAGCGGCGAATTTTGGTGCGTACATCATCTTCAGGTCGGCGGTGGATACGCGATAATTCAGACCAAGAGACTGAGCTATGCTGGTGGCATCACCCTGTATTGATGATAACTCTTCTTGTTTCTCGTTTCTGGCGGCAATCTCTTCCTCCGTGATGTTGCCAAGGGCCAGGTTTATCCGATCAGCGTCGGCCTGTTTCTCTTCATCGGTGCGCCCGGCAAGAACCGTGTTAATTCTCTGCAATATCTCCACATGATTCTTGCGCATGCTGAGCAATTCCGGCGTAACCTCGTTAAGATCCACCAGCCCAAGGATGGCAAGGTCGGAAAACATTGATACCAGGTTGTAGGTCATGCGATAGCTGAGTTGACCATAGGCTGATGGCAACTGCACCGCATCCATTTTATAGGCATCCATAAATTTAGAGCCGTCGTTTACGACATCCGCAATTGCCGGTGTGATTTTTCCTGTGGTGGCGGCCTCCCTGATTGCTGTTACCCACGATTGAGTCAGCGCGGAAACTGCATGATTCAGATTGGCTTTGCGTTCTGCTGCAATGCGCGCGCTTGCAGCGTCCATTGACTGTTTGATCTCGTCTTTATTGCTGTAAATGCCAATGGTGCCAAACTGTGCTGTGGTGATCTCATAATCTGACGCCCGGAACTCATTGGTACCGAAAATGGCATTGGTGACTTCAAGTTCAGAATCCCCGTTACGAGTAGCCCCCTGGCTTGTTTTTTCCGGCATTCTGGCGATCGCATCCGCTATTTTCTCCTGAATTGCTTCAGGGGATAGCGTATCTCCGTATGACGCGATTACATCGCCATAATTGGAGCCAAACAGTTCAACCAGGAATGTTTCTGCCGAACGGATCTGGCGGTTATTCCCTTCCGACATCATACCAAGCACCCATTTTGCAATTGACGACTTCAGCGCGCCGTCACGGCGATCCGGGTAAACCGCATGCTTCAGTGGGTCCGAATAGGTACCAACAAAATCGATGCTATAGCCTGACTCTGTAGTCTGAACGCCGTATGAGTCAGTGATTTTGATCATGCCGCGCTGCTGGAAACGGTAGAAATCGTCACAGGAAATGATGTCGTTAATCCCGGCGATGGAGACGCCACCACTGATTTTCTGCATAACAGCATCTTCATCGGGAGTTACATCAACCTGTTTATCCAGCGTCTTCACATCCCAGTTACCCGATTTGGTACCTTTGAAGGTAAAGATAATCTCCACGTCTGCGCGCTGGCTGTCGAAGTCCAGCGACTTAATGCGAACGATATCACCGGCACAATCGTAGTATTGGCCTACACGCCATGAGCGATCGCCGATAACAAGGAACTCACTCGCATGGTTAACCAGGTCAGGATCAACATCCAGAATGCCTTTATTTATTGCATCCTCCACCAGCGGGCGCAGGCGTTTGATATCCGTCGCGGCCTTCTGAGTACGGTTCAATAATTTCTCATAGCGGGAGATGGCTTGAGAGATATTAGCCTTGCGCTGAATGGCGCTTTTCAACGACGCGCGATACTGTGCTAACAACGTACGGTCTGTGTGATGGACGCTACCCCAGCGGGCTTTCCAGTCTGCGTTATCAGCTGCTTTGGCCATTACCGCCTGTTTGAATTTAGCTACCTCGGCGGTGGTCTTTTCAAGTTCCGCTTTGCTTCGCTCTAATTCAGCGGTAAGTACCTCCACATCCTCGCCAGCTGCGTGCTGCGCCTTGATGTAGTTCTGAAGGTCGATAGTAGCCTGTTCTTTCTGGCGAGCGCGTTGCGCGGCTTTCGCCTTATCCATTTGAACCTGCATCATTGCCAGACGTTCGCCATCATCCTTAGCGGTATACATCTGCATTTCGATCATATCGTTGGCGTCGGCGTTCTCCATTTCTGACTTATCTGAACGGAGGATATCGGAGATCCAGCCTGCTTTACGCTTCAGCGTCTTCAGTCGGTATTCATCGAAAGAACCCTTGCCGCAGTAGTAGTGAACGCGAACGCTTGCACGGTTGGAGCCAACTCGGGCACCGCGACCGTTACGCTGTGCGATACTGGCTGGTGTCCATGGCAACGTCAGATGATGGATGTCAGTCGTTCCTCGATGCAGGTTGATACCCACCTCTGCCTTTTTGTTGCAGATGATGATCGGAGTCCGGCCCTCCTGGAAGTCGGCTGCAATCTTTTCCAGACCGCCCAACGACATTTCATTCTGCTGCGCGATATAGGCGTCATACAGAGCCATTTGCTCGTTGTATTTCGCTATCTGTGCATCTGTTGGTTCATCCGGTAACTCTTTCGGCGGTTTAACCGCTTTCAGTTTCTTACCGGTTTTACCTGCCTCGGCAACCGTCTGAGCATTCAGGATCCCCACCTTTGAAGGTTCAAGGTTAAGAGCATTGCAGATAATGCGCTTGAGCTTCTGGTGCTGCGTTTTTTCGTCCGTGAAGATGATTTGCTTACCTTCCGGGAAAAACTCCTTCAGCGTGGCGATCAGCTTCACGTATTTGGGCGTAACGGGGTGAGTTACGGTCTGTTCGTCAATGCCAAACTTGGCCAGGCGCTTATTCACTTCCTGCTCGAACGCTTCCGGAACCTGCAACTGAATAAACTCGCCCTTATCTATCAGGGAGTATTGCGATTGCTGCGTGATTGAATCATCACTGTCGTCGTCTTCGCTGGTGGCTTGTTTAGGCAAACTGTCCGCCAGCTGCTGCACCGCATCGGCGTACTCCGGCAGGAAACGATAGGTGATCCGGCGATAGTACAGGTCCATGTCAGTACATACGCGGTCCATATCCCTGATTATTGAGAAGATCGGACGGGCTTTCTCGTGCTCAATCACGCCGTCTTCATTAACCGAGGTCGTTACGCCATTGTTGGCTTTTGCTGCCGCTTCCGCCTGTTGACGCAATTCTTCATACGCCGCCAGTTGTTCTTCAGTAAGTGGTGCATCCTGCTGGTGTTCGTCCAGTTCCGGGATCTCCACGGTATCCTTAACGTCTTCCGCCGTTTTAAGCGTTGTCCAGCGATGGAATATGCCGCGCAGCGCATCAAGGTTTTCAAAGCCCACCAGCGCCATTTTTTCTTCAACTTCACCGCTGATTTTCTGTACCGTTTCCAGCCTGGTCTTGCCGAAGAATTTAACGAAGTCATCAGGACCGTAGATCCCCATCTTCTGCCAGTATTCCTTCGGCAGAACATGAGAAAGCATGTTGTATGCATCGATCGGGGTGTTAACGACTGGCGTTGCAGTCAGGAGAACCGGTCCACGCCCACCATTCTTTTTCATCAGGTACGCGTTTTTGATTGCCATATCTCGCGCCGATTGCGCCACCGCGCTGGTGGGCAGATAGGCCAGCTGTGACGCTTCGCGACCATTTTTATAGCTATTGCGGTAGTTGTGGCCTTCGTCAGCAATCACGCTGTCGAAGCCCATATCCTCAAAGTACGGATACTTCTCTGCTTTTTCGGTACCGGTATCTGAATACTCCGACAATACCCGGCGACGCGCCGCCTCTTTGCGATGGGAATCGGAGTCCATTGCGCTGGCCACACGCCCGGCAGCAACGAAGTCATAAAGCATGTCTTGTGCATGCTCATCTACGGTGTCATCACGTAGCGGAATGCGGGCGTATTGTTCTTTGGTAAACACGACTGCACGGTAGTTTGAGTGCGGGATCGCGTTCATCCGCGCCGTGATAGTGGCTTCATCTGCCAGCTTAAGGGCATCGCGCATAACGGGAGTGCCATCTGCACCAACGACAGGTTTACCGTTCTCATCGAGCACCGGCACCTGGCGAATCTGATCGCCATCCATCAGCACATCAAGACCGACGAACAGGTAGTTACTGAATGCCTCTTCACTCAGAAACTCTTTTGCTTCGTAATACCAGTTTTCCAGCACTGATTTAGGCACTACATACGCAGTACGGGTGGAACGACCGTTCTCATAGTTGAACGCCTCAAGCGCCAGCGCGGTCGTGGTTTTACCCAGCCCGGTACCGAAGCCCAGGATGCCGCGCCCATCTTCGGACAGTCGGCGCACCTCGCTATTCTGGTAATCAAATGGCTGTCGCTTACCGCTTAATCCCTTCAACCCAAGCGGATCGCCAGAGTGTTCATACGGGATATTGCTATTGAAAACATCGTTGTATTTGGCAACCAGCTCATCGTAGCGATCGTGCGTCTTGATCCACTTATTGAACTGGTCCTCAAGCAGTGCCATCTGCTCGCGGTAGCCGTTCGCCGTCGCGCTATCTTTGCCACCGATACGCGCACCATTGAGATACTTTTCCAGCTGTGCCGGGAACCCGGTCGCGTTTTCACCTGATTTACGGTCCCACTCGTAGCGGATCTCGCCTGTTTCTTTATCCTTGCGCTGGACGACACCGTATCGGTGCCCGACGAACAGACCATCACCACCGTGATAGGTGTCAGAAACCATTTCGTCGCCTTCAAGCTGCACTGACTGCACATAGCGCAGATCCGGATAGCCGTCTTCCTGCAAAAATTCCAGAATGACGGAACGGTCGAACCAACGGCTATTGAGCTTAAACCGGATATTCTCTGCTGGCGTCTTGATGCGCTTCTCTTCGATCGCTGCCAGCTGATTAAGGACGTTGTTCTTTACTGGACCGTCGGGGAGCGTGGCGAGGAATTCCTGTTTTGGAGCCACTATCTCGTTAATGTCGCCGCTGGTGGCGCGGGCGAACGGAACAATCCCGCCATACGGTGAAACCGCAATACCAGGGGTGCTGGCCAATAAATTAAGCAACTCTTCATCACTGGCTGGCAGTTCGCCGGTAAACGCAAGGCGGAAATCATCGAGCTGGATTGGATCGCGAGTGAGATCACTGTAGAGATAACGCAGGGTGTCCTGATAGCTGGTGGAGTCATAACTGGCGCTGGAATCATGCGTAACCAGTTTTCCTGTCAGCTCGTCAGAAATAGTGCCATCCAGCTTAATTGCACCACGGAAAGCAAACCAGGCGCGCGCACCGCTCCCCGATAATTTCGCTATCGGACCGCGACCGGGGTTACCAAAACGGTCAATCTCTGCCTGCAAACGGGATACCAGAGAAAGGCGCTGCTGTTCGATTTGTTCAGCACTATGCCCGGCGGCCTTCATGTCCTGATATTCAATTAACATCCGGCCAATCATCGCCCCGCGATACAAGCGTTCACGGTATTTTTCAGGCTGGCTGTTAATCCAGTCCACCAGCTGCACCATATCGTCGCTGATTGATGTGGTGTACTTATCGCGGACATTTGCCATCTGGGTAAATGTCATGCCGAGACGGCCTTCTGTTGTAGTCAGGTTACGCTGAAGAGCCTCCCAGCTATCCGCGCCATAACTGGCAGCATCGATCTTAAGTTCCTTCCCTGCATCAGCTTCAATCCAGCGACCACCAGCATATTTTTGCCATACGCCATTAATCAGGCGCATTTCCCCTTCACCAACAACGTCTGCGGTCGGTGACGGTTCAGCCATATCGAGCAAAGACCAGTCGATACGGCTTTCGAAACGATGAATCAGCTTCGCTTTAAGAGCCTGGTTATCAATCTGACCGTCGGCACGAACCTCAATACGCCCCTGGAAGCCCTTTTCCTGGGTGCCATGAACAAACCGGCGGCCATCCTTTTCAAACCACTTGCCAGAAATAAACGTTGACCAAAGCACATTTGCCGATTCGAGAGTGCTTTCATCCACCAGGGGGATTTTCTCAGCCATCTCTGCCGGATGTTTGCGCATCAGCACCACATCTACGACCGTACTGGTCCCGTTAGCGTCAAAAGTACCGGTAGGCAAGCGGTGGGCACCAAGAAATTCAGCTTTCCGTGATAGGCGCAGGCGTAACCGCTTCATGTTTGAACCTGAAACAATGGACGGCGGCACAATCACGCACATGAATCCGCCTGGCTTTATCTTGTCCAGCATGCGGAGCATGAAGTAAGAACCCATGTCCGTTTCTTCTGCGTAAGGCTTATCGATGTTGCGTGTGTTATCACGACCACCGAACGGAACGTTACCCACAACATGGTCGAATGAATCGTTAGGCGTGCTTACAGCCAGTTGTTCGAACGGAGAAATCTGTACGCTGTCTTCCGGGTGCAACAGCTGGTTTATACGACCGGAAACACTGCTGATCTCAGTCGCGGTCATCACCGTACCAACCGGTTTTGTCTCATTAAAAACGCCGGTTCCCGCCGATGGTTCCAGAGTGTTACCTACGTCCGCGCCGTAGAGCTTCATGATCTCCCAGACACCTTCAGCGATCGGCTTTGGTGTGTAATATTCGGAGACGGACCCGCCAATGCCGCCTTCGCCGGTGTACCCAGCCAGGATCTGGCGCTGTTCATCTGTCAGTGTCGCGCCGTCCACCAGCGAATTAAGCAAATCTATCGCCTTCTGATTCGCCTCCCGGCGTAGTCGGTCATAGCTTTTGCCTTCCACCTTTTCCACGCCGTATCTAATCGGCGCTCGGTGAGATGTTATTGCCCTAATGTATTTCAATATTTCGCTGACACTTGAACAGCGAAACACCCCTATAGATAGCTTGTTCATTGGTAATCCTTAACAAGTGACTAGTGTTAAATTCCGTTCAAACACGATGCGAATTATTCTAATTAAGGTGCAATCTTGGCAGACAATAAAATCACGCTATCCTCGGTCAGGAAGGCGCTGGCGGGGGTTTTTAAAGACAACGGAGAACGGGACAACATCCTCCTGTCCGCGCTGGCTGTGCACGGCGGAAGTGGGTATTTGTTTTCTCGCGCAGGGGCACCGGTACAACTGTCCGGCTTCTTAGGCGGCAAACCGGGCGATAGTGGCATGGCTGGCGATGGGCTGGTGGACGGAAGTCGCTTTATCTTTGATGAAGTTCAACTGCCGGAAGACCGCTTGCAACGCTATCCGCTACTCGAAGAGATGGCGGTTTACAGCACGATCGCCACCGCGCTGAACATCCATATTACGCACGCGCTCTCTTTCGATAAGAAGACCGGACAAACCTTCTCTATCGTGCCGGTACACAACGGAAACGATAGTGACTATGACGACGCGCAGGCGTTGTGTGACGAGCTGATGAACGACATCGGGCGAACCATCAACAAAGAGGTCGCCGGGTGGGCATTTATCATGTCTGTATTTGGGGTGGCTTATGTCAGGCCATACGCCAAAGAAGGCATAGGGATCACGTCTTTTGAGTGCTCCTATTACACCCTTCCGAGCTTCATCAAAGAGTTCGAGGTCAGCGGTAACCTGGCGGGATTTAGCGGCGATTATCTGAAGGACGCGTCAGGGAAAATGGTTTTCGCCGATCCGTGGACCATTATCCCTATGAAAATCCCCTACTGGCGGCCTAAGTCAAACCTTATGCCTGTGCACACTGGCCATAAGGCTTACAGCCTGCTGGATAATCCGGAAGAGCGCACGCCGATTGAAACCCAGAATTACGGGACCAGCTTGCTCGAATACGCCTACGAGCCGTACATGAACCTGCGTTCGGCGATCCGCTCGCTGAAGGCAACGCGTTTTAATGCGTCGAAAATTGACCGAATCATCGGTCTGGCGATGAATAGTCTGGATCCGGTAAAAGCAGCCGATTATTCACGCACCATTACTCAGACGCTTAAACGAGCAGCTGACCTGATGGAAAAGCGCGCACGCGGCGCGAATAACATGCCTACGGTGACCAATACCTTGCTGCCTATTATGGGCGACGGCAAGGGACAGATGACTATTGATACTCAGACCATCCAGGCTGACATCAACGGCATTGAAGACATTCTCACCTATATGCGCCAGCTGGCGGCAGCACTTGGCCTCGATTACACCCTCCTGGGGTGGGCAGATCAAATGTCCGGCGGGCTTGGTGAAGGTGGATTCCTGCGCACGGCAATTCAGGCCGCCATGCGCGCCTCATGGATCCAGCAGGGCGTAGAAGAGTTCATTCAGCGGGCTATCGATATTCATCTTGCTTTCAAGTACGGCAAGGTATACCCGGAAGGTGATCGCCCGTACAAAATCGAATTCCACTCCGTTAATACCGCTCTGCAACAAGAGCACAACGATAACCGCGACTCGCAGGCGAACTACGCCACTATCGTTACGCAAATCCTCGATGCCGTCAGCAATAACAGCGTCCTCGCCAATTCAGATGCATTCAAACGTTACCTGTTTAGCGATGTGCTGGAGATTGACGAAAAAATCTCTGAAGCACTGGTGAACGAACTGAAAGCGAAAAGCGAGGACGACGATCACCTGATGGATTCCATCATCAAAACACCGCCACAGGAACTGGCGCAAATCCTTGAATCGGTCTTTAAAGAGGGAAACGATAATGACTGATGTTTTGAAAACGGTCACTGACCGCTTTTGTCTCTATAGCAATGCTCGAAAAGGTCGCCAGAACGGGCGACAGTATGTATTAAGCGCGGTCAAGACCATGCTTGAAAGCAAGGAAACTCAGGAAGGTTTACGCCTTGGAGAGCTTTTCGGCTATTACGGTCACGGTCGCCGACAGCTGACTGGCAAACTGGAAGTACCAGAAACCAGCGTGATCATGGTGGAAGGTCGCCCGGTCGTAATCGACAATGTTCCAGCGTGCCGCACAGTGGCTATATCTGTTGACGACAACGGAATCGTTACCCATACACAGGAAATTCTTAACACAGAGCCGGGTAAAATTGTCGCCGCGATGATCGAAAGCCGAGCTGGTGGCTGGAGCTGGGCCACTGGCGGGCGTGAGTCCGGGAAAATCGCTGTAACCACCAGCTTCCATGGTGTGGATTATGTGACAACGCCGAACTATATCAGTCTGGATCATCCTGCCAGCGCCGGAATGTTTGAAAGCGCGGATTCTAAATCTCTACTGGCAGAGTCCCTGGCGGCGCATGGGTACTCCGACGAGTCAGTGCAGGCAGTTATATCCCATTACGGCAAAATGGCTGAACTGGAAATGATGGTGGAGGCGACAGAGCGTACGGCAGAACTGGAAACCGCACTACTCGAAAGCCAGGGCCGCCACCTCGAAGCAATGGCCAAGATCGCAGATGCTGAAGCGCGAATCGCTTTGCTGGAGAAAACAGCGGGTATCCGCGACGATGTGCTGGCAGCAATGCAAGACGAACTGGATAACCTCCCGATCTTCGTCTCCGCCGCCCAAAAAGACGCATTCCGCCTCAAAGAACCTGGTGATGCAAAAATCGTTGCCACACTTTTCGAATCTCTGATCAAAGTTGGCGCACGCAACCTGCCTGTCACCAAGAAAATTAAGGAGGTTCCGCAAGCGGCTAACGTCCAGGCACCGCGTGAGGCAAGCATCATCACGTTTAATAATTCAATCAATCCGTTTAAATAACCACCAAAAATAACCCCGGCGGATGCCGGGGTTCTCGTTAACTATTATCGCCTTCGCCTGCGTGCCATATATTTGCGCACCGCGCGGCGTGGACAATCTGAAGCGGTTTCTTTCTGCTGCATCAATCTTGCAGCCATGCTCAAAAATGTCAGGCACAGCCGAAGCCCAGCATACAATAGCGGTTCCAGTGGCCACGTCTCATTGAGCACATATACCGCCATGAAAATCGAGTCGAAAACTATCGCCGCCAGCGATAACTTCATTGTCGAAAGTCGGCGGAGCTGCCGGAGTTTATTCATTGACCAGCCCCGTCAGGCAAAGCTGGCGTTCTTTTTCACGGCGAATCTTTAAACCTCGCAGGGGCACGCCGTTACTGTTCACGAAATCAGGGAGATGGTTACACATATTCACCCACTCCCCTTTCTGCGCCCACTTGTGGATGGACGTTTCTACTCGCATGCCTCGCGCTTTGCTGTAGTAGGTCCGTAAACTATTGCATCCCATATTGAATGCCGCGCTTGTCATTGCACTGAAGGCATTATCGGGCATGTCTTTGCCCCGGAAGTGCTGATTAATACAGCGTTCAGCGATCAGGATATTCTTTTCCCAATCAGCGGCGATTTGCTGGTCTGTTTTTCGCACACCCGGCGTTACCCCGTGTGTATTACCGATCCCGTCAGTCCATACCCCTGCCGGGCACATGTATGGATCACGTCGGCAACCTTCAGCGTTACCAATCAGCTCAAGCCCCGCCTGGTTGGTTCGCACATTGCCATTACCCATCACGATGGTAATCATCACCGCGATAGCGCAAATTGCACCGCCTCCTGCGGCTGTTTTTCCCTTCATAAAGACCTCATAAGCGAATTTTTTACGCTCCAGGACAAACACCCATTCACAGCCAATACCGACTGACTCGATCCCTTTAGAAGGCACAGGATAATGCAAATCACTTGTTAGCTACGTTTCAAAGATATACATTATTGCTCTAATTAATTTATTTTATTAGGTAAGATAAGTGGCACAACGCGGTGTAAACAAAGTCATCCTGATTGGTACCCTGGGGCAAGACCCGGAGATCAGGTATATACCAAATGGCGGAGCGGTCGGAAGACTCAGCATCGCAACGAATGAATCATGGCGCGACAAGCAAACGGGCCAACAGAAAGAGCAAACAGAATGGCATAAAGTCGTTTTGTTCGGAAAACTTGCTGAAATTGCGAGTGAGTATTTACGAAAAGGTTCTCAGGTCTACATCGAAGGGAAACTTAAAACCCGTAAGTGGACAGATGACGCCGGTGTAGAACGTTACACGACGGAAATTATCGTCAGCCAGGGCGGCACCATGCAAATGATCGGCGCTCGCCGTGACGATTCACAGTCCTCAAATGGCTGGGGGCAATCAAACCAACCTCAAAACCACCAGCAATACAGTGGTGGCGGTAAACCTCAGAGCAACGCCAATAACGAACCTCCAATGGACTTTGACGACGATATTCCGTTTTGAATGTGTAAAAAACGACTGAAAGAAAAGCGGTGGTCCAGACGCCGACAAAAGCACGAACTCGCAAACAAACGCCAAAGTTGGCAATGGCACGCGCTTTTCACGAAAAGAACACCCCGAGATATTGCGTTCGCTGGTGGGAAAACATTCCTGACCCACCTGAAGGCGCAATACATCAGGTTTTAAGCAGAGGAAAGACTATGAATAACATGACAACGAAAGAGCTTTTTACGGCACTTCCAAAATACAAAAGCCATAAAACAGTTCGCGCCTCAAAAATCAAAGATATCGAAATTATCGCCCTAATGGATGTGGTCCTTTTTTGCAACATCGAAGTCGTTGAGCCAGAAGGGGTAAAAGTCCATGTTGATAAAATATTTTTGCAAAAACACCGACCAGAAATTGGCGGATATCTGGTCGCTTATGAGGACGGATCTCTGTCCTATTCACCAGAAAAAACATTTGAAGAAGGCTTTAGTCGGACTAACGACTTCTTCGAAAATGGGGTATCGCTCAGCATTGAAGGTCACAATGGGGTGACATTCATTACAGCCAGGGACGTAACTATTTCTGCTGGCGGTATCGCTACTCTACAAGAAGAAATCGACCTTGAAGCAGCCGACTTTTCTGACGCGCTGATGTGGCTGAAGGATGGCAAGAAAGTTGCCCGACGCGGGTGGAACGGCGAAAACCAATTCTGCTGGCTGGTTCCTGAAGGACAGTACCCGGCACGAATGGAAGCCATTAAGGGATATTTCCCCGGCGACCTCGTTCCGTATGGTGCTTATTTCGCCTTAAAAAATGCACAAGGTGTAGTTGTTCCGTGGGTTCCTTCTGTAGGCGACTTACTGGCATGTGACTGGTTTGTAGTGGAGTGATTTAACGTGGAAAATACTAAAGCAATTCAATACCGCCTGCGTAATGGTCAGAGTGTCGAAGTGACCATCAATAATGATGGAGTACCTGGCGAAAAAGTTTCTATCTCTGATCTGGCTATCGAAAAAACCATCATGTGCCACCTTGGCTTTACTGAAGAAGTGAGCAAAAAGCATGGTGTAGCAATCTGGAGCGCAATGGATACTGGTATGCGCAAATTCATTACTGCTCGTACCCCAGGGATGACCATGATGGACCTCATGCAGATTGCGCCGCTGTTTGAATGTGAGCCTTTAGATGTATTCAGCAATCCAGCTATCTGCCAGCAGTTATATGGTGAGATGAAACTCGCGGTTACCCCCATTGTGCTGCATGAAGGATCGCTTGCTGGCGTGTGGAAAGTAGAGCGTATTTCAAGCTACATGCCTTTCCATGTCAACGGCGTAATCACTGGTGAAAATCAACCTGTTTCCGTTATAAAGTCAGACCTCAAGCGCGCAATTCTTGAAGCAAGTTGTCGAGTTGTCGGGCTGGGCAAACAGTCTTATGTTTCCTTCCCGGCTGGCCCTGAAGGCCCGGCAGAAATTCTGATTATGGATGCCGATCTGCTCTGGCAAATACAGTTTCTGATTGGCAAAAGCATCATCCGCGCTGAAGAACTCGATCAGTACATTACCTGCACGATGACGGATGAAGTCAAAAGTGTGGCTATAGCCAATGCCCGGAACCTATGTCGTGCTGCATTAACAGAACTGCAAGAAAACACCACGGAAGAAGTGGAAAGCGATTAAAAAAAATCCCGCCGACTGGCGGGATTTCTTCAATATACGATCTGGTCTACATGATCACCAAAATCATCGTCGTCGTCGTCCTCATCGCCACCATCTACTGCTGGCCAATCAACAAACCAGCCAGCGTAAAGATGCAGCGTTCGGAGAACATCACTTGCGGGAGCATCAAGGGTGTTAACGAATCCCATATAGCTATTGGGATTTGCCCCAGCTATGGCTTCAGCGATCATGTCCTCGGTAATGTCACCGGAGATAATGCTTAAACGCCCGGAAACTTCTTCATTATCATCAAATTCGATAATGGCATCTCCACCTAATGGCGCTGCGATTTTAATCTGCATTATTTAGCTCCTTTGCCACACCTAATAACAGTTCCAGCAATCCGTCACCATTCATCAGTGATGCGGCAGCGGCCTCTTTGTCATGATACAACTGAAGAGCCATAGAGAATACTTCCGTTGCTGACGTTTTGGAAATAGTCGGTGATTTCTGCCGAATTTTCCCGGTGTTACTTACTGAGGCTGGCGGGTATACCTTCGCCATATAAATATTACTCAATCGAGATCTGAAGCACCATTCAGGCTTGCCACGCCCACCGATATTGACGAAAGATGGCTTATCCCCTTCAACATTGGCCTTCAGGAATGACCGGGCTTTCTCTAACAAACCAGGGTTACTGTACTCAAGATGATGACCCAGCTCGTGCCACAGTGCACTTGCATTTTCATCGTTCAAATTGACAGCAACAACACCATTTAGATTTGCATATGCCCTTCCCTGGTGGTGAACTACCTTTGATAAGGTCGATATTTTCCCGCCGGTCAGGCGATAAATATCAGCAAGTTCCTTGCGCAGGTCTATCCCACCATTCTGTCCAGCGCGAGCTTCTTCCACTTCTTCCGTGATAAAAGAGTCGGCCCACTCAAGAGCTTTTTCTTCAGATACGGATGAGTTTGCGATCGCACTGTTCATGGCAGATAACACTTTCTCGTGGACCGAACCCATACTTCGCTGATTCATTTGCCAGCGTGTCTGCGGGTTATATGAGAATCGCTTAAGTAGTTGGTCAAGCTGCTCAAGTTCTTCTTCACTGACATGCTTTTTAGCCTCACCAATAATGCCAGGGAGAATATTGCCGTTAGGATTAAACGCTCGCGAAAGGAAGAGTTTCAGCGCCCCCATGCCCTCCGATGCTTCAATATCACCAATAACACGGTTAACAATGGCCGCACTCTTCGGATTAGCATCCGCCAACGCTCTGGCTACGATTTGCAGGGACGATACGACCTCACGCTGCATATCCGTCCTGATCTCATCAATAAACTCTGGCGTTATGCCGTGCTCTTTAAGGATATCCCTGCCTTCCGCCGTTACCCCATCGATATCACCGACATGTTTATTAACCTGACTTTGCAATGCCTTAAATGCCTTCAGAATTCCACGGGCATCATCAGCTTTACTAACGGCCTTCCTGAATGCTGGCAAGAAGTCAGAGTTAACCTCATTTTGTTGATCGGCCCACTGAATGGAGGCTTCTTTCATCTCGTCCAGAGTCAGATCACCCAACGCGGTATGGTCTGTGAATATGAGCGACAACCTCTGAACCATTTCTGCCAATGGTGATGCCGAATGCGCCGCGCTAAGGAATGCTTTCACCCTGGTTGGGCGAATGGAAAACCAGTCAATAGCTGGTGGCATATCTCCGTTTTTTATCGCCTGCGCTATCTCGTCAAAGCCATCGCGCCCAAGGGAGGATGCGTGATTTAACAAGCCGCGAAGTAACGAATTGCTGATACCGAATAATCGGCACCATTTTTTCACGTCGGCAACAGGCATTCGAACAAAATGCGCAAGCACTTGTACAAGCTGTTCATCCTGGGGATCTGTGCGGGAAAGCAGCCTGATCAGATGAATAATGTCTTTGATGCCGGATGCCCGATGTAATAGCAAACTGGTATACGGAGCAACACCGTTGTAACTACCGCCGGAAACGGACTCGAAAAGACCGCCGGATATCCCTTGCATGCCTTCGTTTTCCAGTTCCTGAGACACCTGGCGAAGGATATCCTGTAACGACACATCACCACCGCCAAACATATCCCCCAGCGCCTGGCCCTGGTGCTGTAACTCATCATTGATACGTTGAGCCATCAATTTAAAGGCGGTGGCCATACGCTTCGCGCTACGGTTATTCGCGACGATGAACAACGCGAGCGCTTTCACTTCCGGGGCTGTTTCGCTGAACATATCCCCCTGAGCAATAACATCGATAATATGTTGGCCTGACTCCTTCGATTGCCTTACCAGGTCTACCGCATCTTTCAATGCCGCCAGCGCCTTTTTATCGAGACTATCCGCTGTCTCAATACCATCAACAATAGTTGTCACAGCCTGCTTGTGCGCTTCTCCTGATAAAGCCTGCATCTGGACAAAATCATTGGCTGCCGCATTAAGCGCCGTCAGAACATTACGCATATCCGGATCAGGTTCTTCTGCAACCATCCTTACCAGGCGCGCATCCTTATATGCCTTGGCAAAGATCGCGTTTTGTATACGGTCTACAAGTTGCCGTGTTGGTCGCCCATCTTCCGTTACAAGGCCAGCAGCCTGTGTGGCACCAACTTGCGTCATGAATCCGCGAATAAACGCGTCATTACTGCGGCTAAGCAGATCTCCGCTTTCTGATGGGTTAAACAGCGCCATCATCGCCGGAGTTATGCTGTCAGCATCAACAAAAGCCTTTTCACTGGCTGCCATTTCCTGAAGATCAGAAATATTTGAGTCCTTGGCAAACTGAACGCGGTCAACCTTAGTTAACCGGCGGCGCACCAGTACCGGAGCCGCCATTGATTCAACCTTTTCAGGTCGTATGCCGAATTCGGTCGCATGATCAATCAGGTACTCACGATACCGATCCGCATTGCCGTCCTGATAGGCTTTGATGATCCCCATGGTCCGTCCATTACCTGACTCAACGGCATTGTCCTCACCAATTATCGGCGCGCCATGGCTGGATAAACCGGAATCGGTAAGCTGGGCAGGACGCAAATCCTTGGATATCTGGTTGACCTGAAGAAGACTGGATGCGCGGGTCCGGTCGCGCGGCTGAAGTTCCTGGGGATAGTCAGGGTTAATTTTCCCGTCCAGAGTATTGGATACCAAAAGAGCTGAGGCATCGACGATATCAAACGCTGTTTTTACCTCGTCTCCCTTCGCTGTCACCACATACGAAACCCGCCCGTAATTGGGCAGGTTTTTTAGCAGCTCGATCAGCGTTTCTATGCTGGTGGCCATTACCACCTGATCGCTTAAGCTCATCCCTGTTACGCCTTACTCTGCCTCTTTAATGTTGGCGGCTATCCATGCCGCCGTGTGCTGTTTAACCTGGTCCAGATCGATGTATGTGCCAACATATTGACTCAAGTCCTGCAACGTACCGATAAATGCATCGGTGCTCTGATCGACGAATTTATCAGCCAGGAAATCAGCAACCAGTTTTGGCACACCATCATGTACCGAAGGTTGTTTTTCCTCGCCACTACTGCCGCCGGACACACCGTACCCCATCTGTTGCATGATCTGGTCAATTTCATCGCTGATATCCAGCAACTCCATGCCACTCGCGGTAGCCGCTTTGGACATCAGAGCATCCAACTTATCGCTGAGATCCATTAACTCAATAGCTGATAGTGTCATGCCGCTACCCCCGCTTTCTGGATTGCTACCAACAGATCAGCCAGGTGGCGAGCTGCGCCGTTAACCAGCTCTTCGTTTTCCTCAAAACGTCCGGCAGCCTGAAGGGCTGCAATCGCTTCCCGGACATTGCCCCGGGCGTTACGGATCTCCGCCATGTCAGTGCTTTGTATATCCATCACGTTATTGAGATATTCAATGGCTTTATTAGCCTCTGCATCTGCTTCGCTAACCGTTTCATCAGGCTGTGCCGGGGCCGGTTCTGGCTGAGTAATCTCACCGACTTCGGCCTGCAATGCATTGATCATGCTCTGCACCATTTTCTCGGTGCCAGCGCCCCCAGGAAACGCAATATTGGGGAAAGTTTTTTGAAACTGAGTTTTCAGCATTACGCGGAACTCGTCTGGTGAGCTGGTGGCCAGCTCCAGAGCTTTTTGTGCATATTTGCCAAACGGACCATTAGTAAGTGTCTTCGCCAGGAAGTCGAAAGAATCCTCGCGAGGCAATAACTTCAGGTCGTACTCACTCATTTGCTGATCAGAAAGCGGGGTATCGTAAGTAGCAATGCCGTAGCGTGCATATTCATAATACGGGTCACCTTCATCAGGGCGCGGCAGAATTGCTTTGTTACCTTCAGGTATTGCGCCAGGGGCCGCCGGACGCATTTGCAGGGCATATCGATATGCACCTACAGAGACTTCTGGTTCAGGCGAAGAGCTACCGGTATCCTCCGCTGGTTCAGGTTCGACGTTTTCCGGTTTATGTTCTTCTGGTTGGACCAGGTATTCCGATACATTACCCGCTTTATAGGCTTTAAACAGCTTGCCGATCGCATCTGCCATGTCCACACCCTGTATGGATTTAGCCTTGATCATGTATACGCTGCCATCCGGATCGGTTAACTGGATATACCCTTCGCCGCCCCCAATGAATTGCTTCATTGATGCTCCATTACTGAGCGTCACTTCCCCGTTCATATGCATACGATTTTTGATACTGGCAAGGCGATCCGTCAGCGCGCGCGAGTGCCCACCAGTCATCCCCGCTGGATCAATGGTATCGCGCCCACCTGTGCGATTGAGCTGATCAATCTCCGTCTGCAAACGCTCATTCTCTTCATAAAGAGAATCCGCTTCCGATGCAACAGCGTTAATTTTCTGCTCCAGATCTACCTTCTGCCCTTCTACCGCTGCCACCTGATCCGCGAGGTCGCTCATGGCATCCTCTTTCTGGTCACTGTCAGCCTGTAGTTGGGTTATTTCATCAACAAGGGCTTTTTTCTTCTTCTGCGCACGCTGGAATTTTGCCGAGTTTTTCTCTGCAAGGTTGGCAAGTTTCATGGTGACCTGCGCCAGCGTCATATCACGTCCACTCATCGGAGCAACGGTGTGAGTAACGTCTTTTTTATTCAGTAAGAACTGGAAAGCAACCAGCGTATCGCTATTGGTGATCCGGTTTTCCGCTGTCGGGCTATGAAACAGAATGCTGATAGTCTGACCATCACTGAGCGGAATAATGGCTGGCAGGACCGGCAGCCCGTTAACGTTACGTGCCCGGCCAATTTCAGCGCCGCCGATCGCGCGCGCGCCGCTCTGGGCCACATCCCCCGTTTTATCACTCCCCGCAGAGATTCCGGTACCATTCAGCTTCTGGTTCAATGCCCGGACAAATGCCTGCATGGTCCGGTGTAACTGCAAACGAGTAGAACTAATCGCCTCCAGTAAATCCGTAGCACACCAGTGGATCGGCGTGTCATAGAAGAACGTAGCCTCGATTTCCTCCAGGGTGTTGGATTCCGTCATCAGATAGCGGTCCTCACCGGCCATTAATGCGCGATATTCATCATCAGTCACTGGCGGGGGAAGCACGTCAAGCCCAGGCTTGATCGTCACCCCTTTATTGATATTGAACTGTTCCATGTTAATTTCCTGCTTTCAGTTGCTTAAGACGGCGTTTGAGTTCGCCATTTCGGGCCTTTTCGTTATTGAGTCGGCCTGTCTCCTTATCCAGCTTCGCCCGCAAATCAGTGATCTGCTGTTGATTGAAAGACACCGAGTTCTGAGCTGATTTATAAGCGGCAACCACCTGAGCATTCCGCTGTTTTGCTTCTTGCAGGCGCTGAAAGTTGGATTTAACTGCCGGTTTCTTGTCTACCGGATTGGCAACACGCTTCGCTTTGGCGATCAGTGATTTCTGGAATTTTGCGGAGTTTTTGCGAGCCGCCTGTCCCATGACGGTACCAAGCGTCTTGATATCCGGCGACTGAGCGTTAGGAATAGCTTTTCCATTCAGTTTCACAGACGATATATCGCCAGTATCGTTTACCTGTATGGCAAGAATTTGTCCGTCGTTAAGAACCAGCTTTGCGGTTTTAACTTTAACGCCATCTTTCGTTGTTGCGCGGTTGCTGGAGTCAACCTCAATTACCGTAACCCCGGTTTTATTGATCGCCGCGATAAGGGATTTCAGCCCCTTTTCATTAACCTGGTCAAAATCGACCGTTGCATACTTATTTTTCGTCATCTGACACATCCTGTGCGAGATTTATTACGTAACTTCTGCGGATTTGCTGAGTAACAGGGAAAATCCGATACAACGGGTTAATGAACGAGTCGCCATGCGTAACCATGACGTTGAAATGCCACAGTCGCTCTCCTTTACCCATATATTCAGTGGGTATGTACAACCATTCACTGTTTTCGCCCTGTTCAGCCGACGTCAGACAACGTTGTTCGCCTTCAATCACTGTCGTCGGCTTCTGAACATCGCGGATCCAATATCTGACCGTTGCGCCGCGCAAAAACGGGAATTTAGACCGGTATTTGAACGGCACCCGGATGAAACCCGGTTTAATTTCCACATCACCAAGTTCTAAATGCGTGATGTCCTTGCGTTTTAGCAAATAGCGATCGGCTAAGGCTAACGCAAGAACGCATACACCCCAGCCAATCATTTCCCGCCTCCCTTTTTCACCAAACTTGTAAGAACATTCAGAATGCTATCGATATTCACTCGTTTCATCCCTGAAATCACCTCATGACCGTTATTGCTGGCTATCGTTACCATTAAGTACGTAATTGATAACTCCCAGCCCTCGTGTTGCCCCAATAGGTACGCCACCGCGCCAGCTGTCACTGCAACAAAGATCTCCGTAACCAATCCCAACAAATTGCCAGACTGGCGACCGTCTCGGACATCCATCAGGAACGTGCCTATCCCACCAATTACTGAAAGCAGGAGCGCAATAGCAACTGGAGCTAATTCCTGTGTGTCAAGCACAAGTTCCCTCCTACGTTGTCAGGAGGTAATGGTATGCAAAGTAACTTCTCAACCGGTCATTTGTTGCTTAAGAGGCATTTCTATTGAGGTGCGAATCGATAATCCTTTGTAACTTTTCAAGAATGAGCCTGTTATTGATGCTGCAAATAATAGTCACGCAATTCTGAAGACTTTCATCCATACCCTTATATTCCGCGAAATACATGCCTATAAAGCCTGCAAGTACGGCAGCAATACACTCGGCCATCAATTGCCTGCATGACGCTTCGTAACGTTTTTCACGAACCCCATTCAGAAACGAATGCACCCCGCCAAGGATGGAGAGGAGCATTATTGTGAAATCACACATAACTATTTCCTTAATAGTGAATTAAATATCATTGGGAAACGGTATGTACTTTGTGATTTCCACACATACTGGTTTTTGTTAATTAAAATCCGCAGCTTGCTATAAATAACGATAGTGAGCAGAAAATATGCTAATAGGCTATGTACGCGTATCAACAAATGAACAAAACACTGCTTTACAACGAAACGCTCTTGAAAGCGCAGGATGTGAGCTAATTTTTGAGGACAAGGCGAGCGGCAAAAAGGCTGAACGCCCTGGGTTAAAAAAGGTTCTCCGTATGCTTTCCAGAGGTGACACCCTAGTCGTATGGAAGTTAGATCGTCTTGGGCGCAGCATGCGTCACTTAGTTGTGCTGGTGGAAGAGCTGCGTGACAGAGGCATTAACTTCCGGAGTCTCACTGACTCCATCGACACCAGTACACCAATGGGGCGCTTTTTCTTTCACGTAATGGGGGCGCTGGCAGAAATGGAACGTGAGCTTATCGTTGAACGTACACGCGCTGGACTTGATGCAGCTCGCGCAGAAGGTCGTATAGGTGGACGTCGGCCTAAATACCAAGAAGAAACATGGCAGCAAATGCGGCGATTGCTCGAGAAGGGCATCCCCCGTAAGCAGGTTGCAATCATCTATGATGTGGCTGTTTCCACGCTTTATAAGAAGTTTCCGGCGTCATCATTTCAATCCTAAACCTTGGTTTAAGAGAACTCGGTACCAGCGGTGAAAAGATCCCCCTGTTGAGCAC